>VOFB01003485.1_pt1 | contig 48885 bp, 41 predicted proteins | sample 5384141 | NCBI WGS metagenome assembly VOFB01 (sample SAMN12384721, study PRJNA508395) | human gut metagenome | isolation source: healthy gut A | host: Homo sapiens | reverse complement strand
ACCTGCTGCATATCATGTACGTCGATATCCTCGTCCACCACCACACACAGCTTGATGCCGATGTTGGCCGCCAGAAGAGCGGTCATCACATTCCGCGGCTCATAGGGATGGCGCTTCTTGATGGACACCACGCAGTGGTGGCGGCTGGTGCCGCCGGAGGTCAGGCAGATGTCGTGGATGTCCGGGCAGATCTTGTACGCCTCGCGGTAAGCCAGCGCTGTGGCCGCCAGATCCATCATCCAGTGGTTTTCCGTCATGGGCATACCGGTATAGGCATTCTGGAAAATGGCGTCCTTCCGCATGGTGATGGCGGTGATCTCCACCACCGGGGCTTTGCGTACCTCGCTGTACGTGCCGGGATACTCACCGAAGGGGCCGTCGTCCTCCCGCAGACCGGGCAGGGTGCGTCCCTCGATAACGATCTCCGCGGTGGCAGGCACCTCTACGTCGATGGTCTTGCACTTGACCATCTTCACAGCCTCGCCCCGCAGGCCGCCGGCCATGCCCATCTCATCGGTGCCCAGTGCCGGCCGGCACTGTGACGCGATGGCGATGATGGGGTCGCCGCCGATGACCGTGGCGATCTCCGTGCCCTTTCCGTTGTCCTCGTTGCGTTCGATAATGGTACCCAGATGCCGTCCCTTGGGGGCAAAGCAGGTCATGTGGTTCTTGTCCAGCAGCAGCATCCGGTGCATGGAGGAGTTCCGCACACCGGTGATGGGGTCGTTGGCCATCTGCACGCCGGCGGTGATATACGGCCCCAGGTCCTTCTCGAAGTTCGTCAGGATGGGCAGCTTGTACAGGTCCACCGCGTCGCCGGTCAGCACCACCTCGTGCACAGGAGCCTCGTCGTCACCCACCGTTACCGGCGGGATAAACTTGTTCTCGTGAGCTACGTATTCCTTAATAACGCTCTTTGTATCGTCGCCCAGACCCAGTGCCAGACGCACTCTCTCGCGGGTGCCGTACAGGCCGGACAGCACCGGCATATCGTAGCCCTCCACATTGGTGAAGAGCAGCGCCGGACCACCCATGTCCGATGATTTGCGCGTAAAGGCGCATATCTCGTGTACCGGGCTGACCTTCTTGTCGATGACCATCAGGTCGCCCCGCTTCTTCAGCTCCTCCAGAAATTCCCGCATATCGTTGTAATGTGCCATATGACTGTCGCTCCTTCCGTTCTGTCTGTGGCTATCGCGCCGTCCGTCGTCTGCGGGCCGCGCTGTTGCGTATGATGTTGTCCACGGTGTTTCGCCCCTGCTGGCATGGATGAGGGAGTCTGTGTCCGTCGACTGTGTACAGTATACATTACAGTGTACACTACGATTTTTTCCCGCGCCAGGGGAGGGGAGAGGCGGCGGAACACCAGCCGCCGCAAAAATGATGTTACAGTTTACACGTCGGCCCGGGCCAAGTCAATAACCGGGCCATAGCGGTTTCACATCACTGCTATTTGTTGAAATGATACATTTCACAATAAGAAAGTTCATGTGCCATTTATACGACACGATTGTCTAAGGAAAGGCAATGCTTTGGACAGGCCGCCGCACACAGGCCGCATTCCCGGCACCGCCGGTCAGATACCCGCCATTGCTTGGTCTGCCGGTCCACGGACAGCGCGCCATAGGGACATTTCTTCGCGCACAGGCCGCAGAATACGCAGCCCTCCGTGGTGTGCAGCCGCCGTATGCCGCCCTCTGCCTTTACGGGGCAGTAGGGCAGATCATGGATGTCCAGTCCCGTGGCATCGCATACCGCATTGATGATGGCCGGTGCGCTGGGCACCACCGCGCACTCCGAAATGCTCTTGGCGCCGTAGGGCCCGGTAGGTTCGCCCTCTTCGATAAAGTCCGTCTGCAAACGGGGCATTTCCGTGGCCCGGAAGGGGCCGGTAACTGTGCAGGCTGCTGTCTCGCAGCTGCCCTGCCGCGTCAAAGGCCAGTTCCTCCCGGAGCGCGTAGCCCAGCCCCATCTGTATGCCGCCCTCCAGCTGTCCCTCGATGCCCATCCGGTTCATCACCCGTCCCACATCATGTACCGCGATGTAGTCCGTCACCGTCACTGCGCCGGTGGCCTTTTCCACCTTTACCCGCGCCATATGTACGCCGTAGGACCCGGGGGTGTGTGCCGATGCGTGGGTGGCCACACCGAATATCTCATGCTTTTGTACGCTCTGGGCGTAGTTCATTACCTCCGCCAGCGAGGCGCTGCCGCCCTCCGGCAGCCACGCCCGTCCGTCGTGCAGAGAGATGTCCTCCGCCTGGCCGTCCAACAGTCCGGCGGCGGCGCACCGCAGCTGTGCCGCCGCGTCCTCCGCAGCCTTCTGCACCGCGCCGCAGCTGACATACACGCCCCGGCTGGAAAAGTCGCCCAGGTTCCACCCGCACACATCCGTGTCCGAGGCCACGCAGGCCACCTGTTCCGGTGGGATTCCCAGCGTCTCCGCCACGACCTGTATCTGCACCATCAGCTGTCCGTTGCCCATATCGTGGGTGCCGGAGTGCAGCACACAGGTGCCGTCATCGTTCATCTTGACCACCATGCAGTTCTGGTCGATCTGCGAGCCGAAAGCCCCGCTGCCGTGCAGTCCCATGGCCCAGCCCTCGCCGATGAGGTACTTTCCGTCCTCATCGTCCGTGTCCGGCCAGTTCTGCCGCAGTGCCATGGCCCGGCGCACGCAGTCCTTGGGCCGGGGGTTGCCGATGGGGTGCCCCGCGAACAGGTCGCTGTCCTCCGGATCCACCAGATTTTTCATCTGTAATTCCGTGTAGTTCATCCCAAGCGCGTCGGCGATCTTATACAACTGCCGTTCCATGGCAAAGAATACCTGCGGCGAGCCGTAGCCCCGCATGGCCCCCGCCACCGGCGTGTTGGTATATACCGGTATGCCCACAAAGCGCATATTCGGTGTTTTGTAGCCCTTGAATACCTTGGCGCTCATGGCGCCGATCACGTTCCCTGCGCTGGAGGCATATGCTCCGGTGTTGGTGATGGCCGTGATCTCCTGTGCCACGATGGTGCCGTCGTTTTTCACGCCGGTCTTCACCGTGATGACGCTGGCGTGCCGCACCCGCGTGGATACCATGCACTCCCGCCGTGTGGCGGTGAATTTCACCGGCCTGCGGCACAGCATCGCCAGCGCTGCGGGGATCAGCTCCACCGAGGACTCCATCTTTCCGCCGAATGCGCCGCCCATGGTGGGGCTTACCACCCGCACCTTGCTCAGCGGCAGGCCGAATATCCGGCTCAATACGATCCGTTCGCCAAAGGTGTTCTGATACGGTGCGGTGACGGTCAGCCGTCCCTGCGCGTCCACCTCCGCGATGGCGGTGTGGGGCTCGATGGCACAGTGGTGCACCGCCGGCGTGCGGTAGGTGTCTTCAAACACCCGGTCCGCCTCCCGAAAACCCTTCGCCACGTCTCCCGAGTTTTTCTCGATCCGCAGCGCGATGTTGCTGCTGCCGTGCAGGGGGATAGGCGTCCTCCCGCATGGCCTCCAGCGGATCCGTCACCACCGGCAGCGGCTCGTATTCTACCTCGATCAGGTCGATGGCCGCCTGGGCGATATCCTCTGTCTCTGCCGCCACCGCCGCCACCCGGTCGCCCACAAAGCGCACCGTGTCGTCGAAAATACGCTCCGTCTCGATAGGCGCCGGCGCCTGCATATAAAACCGCGTGGTGCTGTTGAACCGCGTCTGCGGTGTGTTCTGATAGGTAGCCACTGCCCACACGCCGGGCAGCGCCTCCGCCGCTGTGGTGTCGATGCGCTTGATCCGCGCGTGTGCTATCGGCGAGAAAAGCGCCTTGGCGTACAGCATCCGCGGCATGGTCATGTCGTCCACATACAGCAGTTCCCCTGTTGCCTTGGCCGCCGCGTCCTGCACCGGGTAGCTCTTTCCGATGTACGTCAGATCCTTCACCGGTCCTGCGCCTCCAGCCGCCGCGCCGCCTCCCGGACGGCCTCCTCGATCTTGTAGTAGCCGGTACAGCGGCACAGATTCGGTGCCAGCGCCTTCCGTATCTCCTCGTCACTGGGGTGCAGTGTCTTGTCCAGCAGTGCCTTGGCGCTCATCACCATTCCCGGCGTGCAGAAGCCGCACTGGACGGCTCCGCAGTCGATAAACGCCTGCTGTATGGGGTGCAGCTGTCCGTTCCGGCTCAGCCCCTCTATGGTCTCCACCCGATGTCCCGCCGCATCCTTAATAGGTACCTTGCAGGCGTTCACCGCCGTGCCGTCCAGTATCACGCGGCAGGCGCCGCAGTCGCCGGAGGAGCATCCGTTTTTCGCGCCGGTCAGGCCCAGCGTCTCCCGCAGTACCCGCAGCAGCGTCCACTGGGGCGGCACGCATACCGTGCGGAGCACGCCGTTTATATATAATGAGAAGTTCTCCATGTGCCGTCCTCCGCTTCTGCCGCCCGGCGTTATCCGCCCATGTCCGAACCGGCTGTATCTGTCTGCCCCGGCATACTGTGTCCCGGGCAGGGGCCGCCGGTCATGGTATACAGCGCAGACGTTGTTTCTGCGTGTATTCGGATTGGATACTGTATACAGTATTCTTTGTGTACATATTTTACTCGCATTTCACCCCGCCGTCAATAGAAGTGCAGCATTTCTGCCCTTAGCACAAAAAATAAACCCCACTTTTTTGACAATTATGACAAATCATACCCGCCCCGCCCGCAGCCCTCAAGCTTCCCCTCGAGGGGTTCGCGGTGTTGAAAGACACGCCGGTGGCCTGTCAGACCCGCGAACCGACCCGCAGGGAGACAGGTGCCCCGAGGGGGCGGATGAGGTGTCCCGCCGCAGTGGCCCCCAATTCCCGTTTTCCATTCCCGATAACAGAAAAAATATGTAAAATTCCCATAAAAGGCTGGACAAATTATGCAGCCGTGCTATAATCTGACTATCCGCAGAGGTACCTCTGCTTTGGCGTTTTAATGGAGATTAAAACGAGTGCGCCTACGGAAATCTAAAACAAACGGGGTATGAGACATGAAGAAATTGTTAGCAACCATTCTGGCACTGGTCATGGCGCTGGGACTGTGCAGCGTCAGCTGGGCTACAGATCCGGCGGTTGCCAAAGTTGGTGGCCAAGAGTATGCGACACTGGAAGAGGCTGTCGACGCGGCCACTGAGAAAGCGACCGTGACCCTGCTGGCGGATACCCGCGAGAATGTTACCATAAGCACGAATAGGCTGACCCTCGACCTGAACGGTCACACCCTCAACGGCGGCACCGTGAAGGGCAAGCCCGCGCTGACCGTTACAGCCCGCTACGTCACCGTCAAGGACAGCAGCGAGGCTCAGACCGGTACCATCATGCGTGAGGATACCGCGGAGACCTCCGGCGTCAGCTCCCACTATGTCATTGACGTTCAGGGCAAAAGCTTGCTGACCTTCGAGAGCGGCACCGTCAAGAACAACAGCGGCAACACGGAGGGGAAGGGTGCGTCTCTGGTGCGCGTCGGCGACGACAGCGTTTCTGCTTGGCCGCAGTTGACTATCAAGGGCGGTACGTTTACTCAGGACAACTTCGTGGCCATCAAGGTCGACCGCGGTACGCTCTACCTGAATGACGGCAAAGTGAATTCCGCTAACAGCTACGCCATTGAGAACTGGCACAACGCTACCATCAAGGGCGGCACGGTCAACGGCGCAGTGGCGGCCTGGACGTACAGCGGCGGGTACAACAGCGATCTGGAGATCAGCGGCGGCACCATCAATGGCAATGTTACTTCCGTGAACTACGGCAATGCCGAGGACAGGACCGCGACCGTTACTATTACGGGCGGCACCGTCACCGGCGAGCTGGGCGCCTATACCTATAACAATGGTTCGACTGCTGCCGCTGACGCCACCATGGCTACTATCAAGGTCACCGGCGGTACGTTCAAAAACGATCCCAGCAAATATGTGGTCGAGGGTTCTACCGCCACGAAGAACAGCGAGGGCAAGTACGGTGTGGAGAAGGCTTATCTCGCCAAGGTCGGCGACACCTCCTACTACACCATGGAGGAGGCGTTCGAGGCGCAGACGGCCAGTGGTAAGCCCATCGTTATGCTGCGCGATTATACCACCGGTTCACCGTTCAGATCCGGCAGCATTAACCGCACGGTGGATCTGAATGGCCACACCTGGACCTGCACCGGCACGGATGCAAACAGCGCGGCCTTCGAGATCAACAACTCCAACGTGACGCTGACCGTGAAGAACGGTACTGTGGTCAGTAACTCCATGGTGGGTCTGATCCCCTCCGCTATGGGCGGCACCATCAAGTATGACAACGCCGGTCTGGTATTCGAGGACGTCACCATGACGGCCAACGGCCACAGCGGTATCGAGACCAACGGCAACAACACCAACGACAGCATCACGCTGAAAAACAGCACGCTCAACGTGCCCAACGGCTTTGGCATCTACTTCCCCAGCAGCGGCACGCTGACCATCGACAACAGCAAGATCAACGCCAAGACCATGGGCGTGCAGGTCTGCGCCGGCAGTCTGGAGATCACCGGAGAGAGCGCCATCACCGTCACCGGCGATGCGGTGCCCAAGACCGAGAATGACGGCGCCATTCAGGACGGCGCGGCTATCTCCGTAGTGGACCGTACCGGCTACAAGGGCCTTGGTAAGGTTGAGGTAAAGAACGGCAGCTTCACCGCCAAAACCGATGAGGCACTGAAGGCGTATAAGTACGAGAATAAGGAGGAAGGCAAGTTCGACAACGACGATAAAAAGCTTACCGTCACCGGCGGTACGTTCTCCAGCCAAGTGCCCAGTGAGTATGTTGCTGCAGACAAGAGAGTCCGCGTGGACAACGCGAACAGCTATACTATTGTGACGAACGGCAGCATCACCAGCGGCACCTACACCGAGGAGCCCACGGTGGCCCCCGGCTACAAGGCGGTCAAGAATGATGATAATACTTGGCGTGTGGAGAGAACCTCCTCCGGCGGCTATTACTACTACGGCCCCTCTATCACCGCCGTTCTCAACGGCACCAACAAGTCTGCCACAGACTATCCCGGCGGCGACTACGGCCTGGTGTTCCGTTCCACCGCGGCGTTCAGCACCTTCCAGGGTGTCCAGGTGGACGGCAAGACCCTTGCCAAGTCCAACTACACCGCCGAGGAGGGCTCCACCGTGGTGTACCTGAAGGCCGCGTACCTCAAGACGCTGGCGGCGGGCAAGCACACCATCACCATCCTGTCCACGGCGGGCAACACCAGCATGGACTTTACCATCGGCGGCAAGAGCAGCAGCCCCAAGACCTTCGACGCGGGCGTGGGTATCTACGCCGTGACGGCTGTCCTGTCCGTGACCGGCATGGCCTGGACCGCTAAAAAGCGTCACTAAGAGCAAATAAAAAGAAAGCCCGAAAGGGCTTTCTTTTTTTGCGCGCATCTGAAAACCTCTTGCAAAAGGGAAAGGAATATGTTACCATGTACTTTGTATACAGTATCCCATACACATGTAAGAGAGACTGCACTGCGCCCAAGCCCCGGCAGGGGAGGGAAAATCGGCAGAATTTGCCGGTTTTGCTTGCTTTTTCCCGCAGCAGCGGGTATAGTGTGTATAGAGCCGCCTGCTGCGGTATAAAAAGAAGGGGGCATAGAGAGATGACAGCCTTCACACCGGTGGACCCCGCCAATCCCCAGCGCGAGACGATATATACCCAGCTGAAAAACGCCATCATCAACGGCGATATCGCGCCGGATGAGCGCATTGTCGAAACAAAATACGCCGATATTTTCCGCGTCAGCCGCACCCCCGTGCGCGAAGCCATCCGTATGCTGGAGCGTGAGGGGCTGGTGGTCTACGAGCCCCGTAAGGGCGCCGTGGCCCGTCCCAGGCTGACCCGTGCCGAGGTGGACGAGGTCTATACCATCCGTTCCGCCCTGCAGCTGCTCAGCGTGGATGCTGTGGTGCGGAACATCACCGACGCGCAGCTGGACGCCATGGAGGCCGACAACCGCGGCTGCGCCGAGGCGCTGGACAAGCATGACGTCGGTGCGTATTTCCGCCACCTGGACGAATTCAACGGCCTGTTGACCCAGAGCAGCAATATGCCCCTGCTTATCAAGCTCCTGGACCAGATCGAAAGCTACAGCGCCACCACGTCGTTTCAGAACCCGGAGCACGCCCGCTTCCGCGAGAGCGTGCTGTCCGATGACGAACGCCGCCGCCGTGCGTTGGCGGAGCACGAGGAGATCGTGGCGTCCCTGCGGGCCCGTGATGCGGATCGCCTCCGTCGGGTGCTCACCGCCCATACCGCTAACGTTCACGAGGCAGCCCTCCAGCGCTACGGCAGGGAGGACTGATGCACAGACCCCATCTGCATGACGGATATGTACCATCTGCATGGCGGATATGTATCGCCCGCATGACGGATATGTACCATCTGCATAGCGGGTATGTACCGTCTGTATGACGGAATGTACCGCCTGCACGAGACCCCTGTGACCTGTCATGGGGGCTTCTCTTGAAGACGAAGTGTATACAGTATACATATTGGAGGAGGCATTTATGGACTGGGACAGAGTCATCTACAACGGTACGGTGGTCAACGATGACGGTATGCAGCGTGCCGATATCTACATTCGTGACGGCCGGGTCGCCGCCGTCACGTCCGAGCGCCTGCCCGGCACCATCGGTGAAACTACGGATGCTTCTGGCCGCTATATCCTGCCCGGCCTGATCGAGACCCACGTTCACTCCCGCGACGGCCGTCTGGCCACCGGTGAGAAGGAGGACTTCCGTTCCTCCACCGCGGCGGCTGCCGCCACCGGTATTACCACCGTGTTCGAAATGCCCAACTGCACCCCTACCATTCACTCGGCGGAGTCTCTCCGCGATCTTGTCTCGGTCATCCAGCCCAAGGCCCATGCGGATTTCTGCGTTTGGGGCCTGGCTTTGGGCGATGCCAATCTTGCCAGCCTGCCTGCTTTGACGGAGGCCGGCTGCGTGGCCTTCAAATTCTTCTGGGGCTACGCGGTGGACCACCGGGACAACAGCCTGATCTACAACTACCGTGAGGGCATGGATAACGTCCTCCCGCCCCCGGACGACGGCCAGATCTATCGCCTGTTCCGCGCCGTGAAGGCCACCGGCAAACGCCTGGGCATCCACGCAGAGAATTTCTCCATTGTTCGGGCCCTGACGCAGGAGGTCCTTGCCGTCGGCGCGCAGGACTACGCCGCATTGCTGCGTACCCGCCCCGTCAGCTGCGAGACCTCCATCATCGACACCGCCATCGACATGGCCAAGGAGCTCTCCATGCCCCTGCACGTCCTCCATGTGGGCGTAGGCGACGGCGTGGAGCACCTTCGCCGCGCCAAGGCCGACGGCGTGGATGTCACCGCCGAGACCTGTACCCATTACCTGACCTTCACCGACCGCGACGCCCGCCGCTGCGGTGCGGTGATGAAGACTTACCCTCTCATCCGTACCGCCGCAGATCGCCAGGCAGTCTGGCAGGGCCTTGCGGATGGTACCCTGGACTGGGTCTGCTCAGATCACGCGCCCCACACCTGCGAGGAAAAGCACCGTTCTTTCTGGGATGCCCCCGCCGGAATCAGCGGTATCGAGGGCCTTTCTCCTGTGCTGCTCACCGCTGTCCACCGCGGCCTGCTGACGCTGCCCCGCGTGGCGGCGATCACCTCCGCCAATGCGGCCCGTACCTTCGGCCTCTATCCCCGCAAGGGCGTTATTCGCCCCGGAGCCGATGCCGACTTGGCCATTGTGGATATGTCCGCGGCCTACACCTTCCGTCAGGAGAAGATGTACTCTAAAGCCAAGTGGTCCCCCTATGACGGTATGTCCTTCCAGGGCCGGGTGGTCGAGACCATCCTCCGTGGCCGCACCACTATGCGTGACGGTCAGGTCCTGCCCGACTGCTTCGGCCAGTTCCTGCCGGTCTGCACCAAATAGCTTGTTTTCTTCCTTTACTCCTTTTCCTCCCCTTGCACCGAACGGCTCCCGGGCGTGCGCCCGGGAGCCGTTCGGCTTTTTCCGTATAAAAGGGACCGCTGTATGGTGGCCCCTTTTGCTGTTTGGCAGCCACCTTATTGGTTTGGAATGTTTGGCACAAAGCGTTGCGGGTAACAGGGAATTCCGAAATGTCTACTGGGAAAAACAACAAAAGTTTTTCGCCGTGTTTAGGCAACTCTACAGAAATAGAGCCACGCCGGCCCTTTTCCGTTGACAGATCACAAAAGAGATGGTATTTTGAAACTGTGCTCGAGCACAGTCAATTCGTGCTCGAGCACAAATGACACATCGCCAAGGGCGATACAAATTTCGGAGAGGAGAAGCGGACGCGTGACCATCAAGCAGATCGCCGAAAAAGCGGGCACCAGCCGCGGCACCGTCGACCGGGTACTCAACGGCCGCGGCAACGTAAATCCCGAGCTGGCCAAGCGTATATTGGACATTGCCGAGCGTGAGCGCTACCAGCCCAACCAGCTGGCCCAGGCGCTTATTCGCTCCCGTCAGCGCACCCACATCGGCATGGTCATACCCTCCGTCGGCAATCCCTTTTTTGACGAGGTGCTCCGCGGCGCACAGAGCCGCGCCAGAAAACTCTCCAGCTACGGCACCACCCTTACCATCCGCGAGATCAAGGGCTACGACGCCGCCACGCAGCTGCAGGCCATGCGCCGGCTGGTGGCCGAGGGCGTGGACGCGCTGGCGGTCATGCCGCTGGATGTGCCCGAGGTCGCGGCGTACCTGCAGTCACTGCCCATACCGGTGGTCACAGTCAACACCGATATCGATGTCGACCGTGTGGCCTTTGTCGGCTGCGACTACTACAACAGCGGTATGATCACCGGAGATCTGGTGCAGCTCATGCTCAATGGCTGGGGCCGCGTGGCGGCTGTTATCGGCAGCACTAATGTCCGCGGCCATATGGACCGCGTGCGCGGTCTGCGGACCGCACTGGAGGGCACGCCGGAGATCACGGTGGACGCCGTGCTGGAAAATCAGGATGACGACGATGTCTCCTATCAGGTGCTGCGGGCCTATCTGGCGGACCACACGCCGGACATGGTGTGCTTTGCCGCCGCCGGTATCGACGGCGGTATGCGGGCCATCCTGGAAAGCGGAAAGAATATCCGCGTGCTGGCGGTGGACGGGACGGAGGCCGTGCTGCGGTATATGGAGGAAGGGCGCATTGCCGCCACTGTGACCCAGGAGCCCTTCGCCCAGGGGGACGAGGCGGTGCGTGTGCTGTTCGACTATATCCACACCGGACGGCGGCCCGCCGCCGGCGTGGTGTATACCCACAACCGTGTGCGTGTGCGGCACTCGCAGTAAGTTTGTGATCCGATCGGCACAGGCCGATGATGATTTAACTTTTTAACAGGAGGAATGTATCATGGGAAACAGACCGGTAACTCTTTGCACCTGCCAGTGGGCGGACCTGCCCTTCGATGAACTGTGTGCGCTGGCGTCCAAGATGGGCTATGACGGCCTGGAGGTCGCCTGCTGGGGCAACGGCATCGACATTGACCGTGCGTACAGCGATGACAGCTACGTGGCCTGGATCAAGGAGACCCTGGCGAAGAACAACCTGATCTGCAAGGCTCTGGCCTGCCACATCATCGGCCAGTGTGTGGGCGACGCTCCCGATCCCCGGCTGAACAACTTTGCTCCCGCGGCGCTGGCCGACAAGCCGGAGGAGATCCGCGCCTGGGCGATCGACACCATGAAGAAGGCCCCCGTGGTGGCCAAGAAGCTGGGCTGCTATGTGGTCACGGGCTTCACCGGCTCTCCCATCTGGAAGTGGCTGTATTCCTTCCCCCAGACCACCGAGGAGATGGTCGAGAACGGCTACGACGAGATCGTGCGCCTGTGGTCCCCTATCCTGGATGAGTTCAAGGCCAACGGCATCAAGTTCGCCCTGGAGGTCCATCCCGGCGAGATCGCTTTCGACTACTACTCCACCGAGAAGCTGCTGAAGAAGTTTGCCGACCGCCCCGAGTTCGGCCTGAACTTCGACCCCAGCCACCTGCTGTGGCAGGGCGTGACGCCCCATCTGTTCCTGCGCGACTTTATGGACCGCGTGTACCACGTCCATATGAAGGATGCGGCGGTGACTCTGGATGGCCGCAGCGGCCTGCTGGGCTCCCATATCGACTTCGGAGACCTGCGCCGCGGCTGGAACTTCCGCTCCCTGGGTCATGGTGACGTGAACTTCGAGGAGATCATCCGCGTGCTGAACGCCGCCGGTTACGACGGCCCTCTGTCCGTGGAATGGGAGGACAGCGGTATGGACCGTATCGAGGGCGCTACCGAGGCGGCCGCTTTCGTGAAGAAGGTGGACTTCAAGAAGTCCGATGTGAAGTTTGACGACGCTATCGCCAACTGAAACGCGACAAGGAGGACAATATGGGTATTCAGATCCGTTACGGCATGGTCGGTGGCCACATGAACGCCTTTATCGGCGAGGTGCATCGCAAAGCCATCGCCTTTGACCCCCGCGCACAGCTGGTGGCGGGCTGCTTCTCCACCAATGCGGAGAAGAACCGTGAGACCGGCGAGACCTACTCCCTGGACATGAGCCGCGTGTACCCCAGCTATGAGGCCATGGCCGAGGCGGAGAGCAGGCGTCCAGACGGTATCGATTTCGTCAGCATCACGACCCCGAACAACACCCACTACGACGTGGCCAAGTGCTTCCTGCAGCACGGAATTCATGTGGTATGCGAAAAGCCTCTGTGCTTTACCGTGGAACAGGCGCAGGAGCTGGTGGCCCTGGCCAAGGAGAAAAATCTGGTTTTCGGCGTCACCTATACCTATTCCGGCTACACCATGATGAAGGTGGCCCGCGAGATGATCGCCGAGGGCAAGATCGGCAAGATCGCCGCCGTCAATGCGGAGTATGTCCAGGAGTGGCTCATCGATGAGCTGGGCGTCCCCGGCGAGGGTACCACTAAGCTGTCCGTCTGGCGCGCCGATCCGGCGGTATCCGGTATCTCCAACTGTGTGGGCGACATCGGCACCCACATCGAGAACTCCGTCCACTACCTGACTGGCCTGAACATCAAGCGTCTGGCCGCCACCGTGAACCGTTACGGCAAGGAGCTGGACCTGAACGCCAATATGCTCGTCGAGTACGAAAACGGCGTCAACGGCGCGTACTGGTGCTCTCAGATCGCGGCGGGTAAGCTCAACGGCCTGACCATCCGCATCTACGGCAGCGAGGGCGCACTGGAGTGGGAGCAGCACTATCCCGATTATCTGAAGTATACCCCCAAGGGCAAGCCCACGGAGACGCTGTCCCGCGGTACCGGTTATATCACCGAGAAGGCCGGCGCGTACAGCCGCATCCCCTCCGGCCATCCCGAGGGACTGATCGTCGCCTTTGCCAACATCTACAAGAACATCATCAGCGCCATTCTGGCGGTGAAGGCGGGCGGTACGGCCAACGATGGCTCTTTCGACTATCCCACCGTCACCGACGGCCTCAACGGCGTGAAGTTCATTCACGCGGTCATCGACTCCGCAGCCAAGGACTCTGCCTGGGTGGAGCTGTAAGAACACGTTATAGGCGGACTTTGTCCGTATCTATAAAAAATTTTTAGGAGGAAACAACCATGAAGAAAGTACTGGCACTGATCCTTGCGCTGGTCATGGCCCTGTCTCTTGTCGCCTGCGGCGAGAAGAAGGACGATGACGCCAACAAGGACAACGATGCTGCCACGGGTAATCGCATCGCGATCCTGGTCCCCAATGCCGACCACGGCTGGACCGGCGCTGTGATGACCTATGCGCAGGAGAAGGCGCAGGAGCTGAATGACGCCGGCAAGTATGCCGCCACCGTCATCACCTCTTCCGACGCCGCCAACCAGATCCAGCAGGTGGAGGACCTGATCGAGAACAAGACCGCTGACTATGTGGTCATTCTGCCTCAGGACAACACCCTGGAGAACACCATGGCCAAGCTGGCCACCAGCGGCATCCCCTATGTGATGTTCGACCGTATCATCGACTCCGCTGCTTCCACTGCTGTTGCCTGCGTCAAGGGCGATAACAACGGCATCGGCGCCGAGACCGCCAAGCGCTTCATCGCCGACGGCATGAAGGCTGGCGACAAGGTCCTCATCATGCCCGGTGACAACTCTTCCGTTCCCACCATGCGTAACGACGGCTTCTTCAGCGTGCTGAAGGAAAATGGCTGGACCGAGGAGCAGATCGCTGCCATCCAGTCCACCGACTACACCGGCTGGAGCCGCAGCAAGGGCAAGGAGCTGTTCATCAACTGGCTGGATGCCAGCACTGTTGAGGACATCACCGCCACCAAGTGGATCTTCACCCACGACGACGAGATCGCCATGGGCATCCTGGAGGCGCTGAAGAGCTCCGAGATCGACGCCGAGAAGAAGGATGCCTTCCTGAACGCCGGTGTGCATCTGGGCACCTCCTCCGGTCTGAACGAGATCTACTCCGTGCTGAAGGGCATCCATCAGAAGGATTACACCGCTGAGGTCGCCAAGCTGGCCGATCTGTTCTCCGTTACTTACGATCCCGCGATGATCAAGGCTGCCGTGGATGACATGATCACCCACATCGAGGGCGGTACCGTCACCCAGGATCACGTCATCGCCGTGTCCGTGGTGGATGCTACCAACGTCAACGACTTCCAGGGCTTCGGTGACGCTGTCTCCAAGTAAGTAAAGTCGTTTCCGAGGGCTTCGCGGGCGCTTCGGCGCCCGCGGGGCACCTCCCCCTTCGCAGAAGGGATCTTATCAAACAGCAAAGAGAGGCGTGCGGCATGGAATTGCTGAAAATGACCAATATCACCAAATCATTCTCCGGTGTGGAAGTGCTTTCGCACGTTGATTTTTCCGTGGAGCGCGGGGAAGTACACGCGCTGCTGGGAGAGAACGGCGCCGGTAAGTCCACATTGATGAACATCCTGGCGGGTGTGCATCAGCGGGATGAGGGCGAGATCGAGTTTGACGGGGAGAAAATGCACGACATTTCCGTCAAGCGGACAGAACAGGCAGGTATCGCCTTTGTACACCAGGAGTTGAACCTGTTTAACGATCTGAAGGTGTACGAGAACATTTTTCTTCGCAAGGAACTGCTGACCAAGCTGGGCACGCTGGATAAGCGGGCCATGCTGGAGCAGACGCGCCAGCTGATGAGCGACCTGGGCGTGGATATCGACCCCAACGCCCTGGTAGACGAGCTGGAGACCAGCAAAAAGCAGCTGCTGGAGATCGCAAAGGCACTTCACGCCAATGCGAAGCTCTTTATTCTGGACGAGCCGACCACCGCGCTGAACAACGCGGAGATCGAGCACCTGTTCAGTATCGTGCGGCGATTGAAGGAGCAGGGCAAGTCCTTCATCTTCATCTCCCACAAAATGAACGAGATATTTACCATCGCGGACCGCTACACGGTTCTGCGGAATGGATGCTTTATTCAGTCCGGCAATATTGCCGACACCACGCCGGAGGCTGTCACCCGTCTTATGGTGGGCAGCAGCTACTCCGAGGCTTCGGTGTACCAGCCCCGCCAGCTGGGTGATGTGGCGCTGAAGCTGGAGCACCTCAGCGGTGAAGGGTTCGAGAACGTGGACCTGGAGGTGCGTAAGGGCGAGATCATCGGCCTGACGGGCCTGAAGGGCGCCGGCGTCAGCGAGATGATGCAGGCGATCTTCGGCGCGATTCCCATCAGCTCGGGCACGGTGTATGTCAACGGAGAGCCGCTGCACCACGGCGGCATACATAACGCCATGCGCCACAAGATCGGCATGATCCCCGCCAACCGCAAGGAAAACTCCGTCATTCCGGATTTCACGCTGCTGGAGAACAACTACATCTCCGAGCACACGCTTTCTGCCAATCACCAGCTGATCCGTGGGCGGAAAGAGGTGGCGCAGTACAACAGGATGCGGGATATGCTGAACATCAAGGCCAACAGCCATGACGACCTGATCCTGTCACTGTCCGGCGGCAACCAGCAGAAGGTGATCCTGGGCCGGTGGCTCACCACTGAGGCGGACATCCTCATCATGGATAACCCCACCCAGGGTATCGACGTGGGCGCCAAGGCGGAGATCTACAAGCTGATCCTGGAGCTGGCCGAGAAGGGCAAGACCATCTTGGTCAACACCCTGGAGATACCGGAGATACAGAAGATCGCGGATCGCTGTGTGGTGTTCTACCACGGGCATATCCAGACCATTCTGCCCCGTGAGGAGATCACGGAGGAGAGAGTCATGCTGTATGCGACCAATGTGATACACGCAACGGAGGGAGAGGTAAACGTATGAGTCAGAACACGGAACTGAAGGCCCAGGCCAAAAAACCGGGGCTGAACAAGAAGGGCATTGCCGCCTGGATCAATAATTACAGCTTTATCCTCATCGCACTGGCGATCTTCATCGCCTATCTGTTTATTAACCACGGCGCGACCACCTGGAGTGGCGTGATGAACATCCTGCGGCACTCCGCTGTGGTGGGCATCATGGCCTTCGGCATGGGTCTTGTCATCATCACCGGCGGCATCGACCTGTCCGTGGGCTCCATGCTGGCGCTGGTGGGCAGCTTCTCCGTGGTGGTGTTCAATGCCACGGACAGCGTGTTCCTCACATTGCTGTTCGCCCTGGTGGCCGGCGGCTTGTGCGGCCTGTTCAACGGTGTGCTCATCGGTCTGGTGAAAATGCCTGCGTTCATCGTGACGCTGGCCACTATGCTGATCTTCCGTTCGGTGGCTCAGTACTACCTGCGGACTACCGGGTCCTCCATCTTCAACATGACCGGTACCCTGGACCACTATGCCAGCTTCTACGGCTTCGGCCAGCTGAAGATCGCCACCGTTCCCGTGGTGGGCATCGTGCTGCTGGTGGTCACGGTCATCATGGTGTTCATATCCACCTGCACCAAGTTCGGCAAGACCGTCTATGCCCTGGGCAGCAATGAGCGCGCCGCAGCCCTGGCCGGTATCAACGTCAACCGTACCCGTGTGGCGGTCTATGTCATCACCGGCATACTCACCGGCCTGAGCGCTTTCCTGTGGCTGGCTATGAACGGCTCCGTCGACCCGGCCACCCTGGGTAAGAGCAACGAGATGTACGCCATCGCCGCGGTGGTCATCGGCGGTATCAGTATGAGCGGCGGCAAGGGCAAGCTTCTGGGCGTTCTGTTCGGCGCCATGAGCTATACCATCATCGACAAGATCATCGCCTCCCTGCAGGTGGATGCTCTGATCAACGATACCATCAAGGGCTCGATTTTGCTGGTGGCCGTTATCATCCAGCTGGTGGTGCCCATGATCCGTTCCCGCGTAAAAACGAAACATACTTCGGAGGTGTAATAACATGAAAAAGTACGCTGATGTGAGTAAGGTCGTCTACGATCCCAAGGGGACCGACCCCTTTACCTTCCGTTGGTATGACCCGGACGAGGTCATCGCCGGCAAGAAAATGCGTGAGCATCTGAAGTTCGCGTTGAGCTATTGGCATACCATCGACGCCGAGGGCGTGGATATGTTCGGCTCCGGTACCATGGATAAGTCCATGGGCCAGACGGACCCCATGGCCAAGTTCCGCGCCAAGGCGGACTTCGCCTTCGAGCTGATGGAAAAGCTGGACATCGACTACTACTGCTTCCATGACGTAGACATCGCCCCGGAGGGCGCTACTCTGGCCGAGAGCATCGCCAACTTCCGCGTGATGGTGGATTATCTGTACGAGCTGCAGAAGAAGACCGGCAAGAAGTGCCTGTGGGTAACGGCCAACAACTTCGGCGACAAGAAGTTCATGGCCGGTGCCGCCACCTCCTGCTGCGCCGATGTGTTTGCCGCTGCCGCTGCCAAGGTCCGGGCCTGCCTGGACGCCGCGGTGAAGCTGGGCGCCACCGGCTATGTATTCTGGGGCGGCCGCGAGGGCTATGACACCCTGCTGAACACCGACATGGGGCTGGAGCTGGACAACATGGCCCGCTTCCTGCGTATGGCCCGTGACTACGGCCGCAAGATCGGCTTTACCGGCGATTTCTATCTGGAGCCCAAGCCGAAAGAGCCCACCAAGCACCAGTACGACTTCGATGTGGCTACCTGCATGAACTTCCTGCGGAAGTACGACCTGACGGCGGATTTCAAGATGAACATCGAGGCCAACCACGCCACCCTGGCGGGCCATACCTTCGAGCATGAGCTGCGTACCGCTATCGTCAACGGCAGCTTCGGTTCCATCGATGCCAACGAGGGCGACTATCTGCTGGGATGGGATACCGACCAGTTCCCCGCCAACGTGTACAGCGCCACCTACTGCATGATGGAGGTCCTCCGCGCCGGCGGCTTTACCAACGGCGGCCTGAACTTTGACGCCAAAGCCAGACGCCAGTCCAACACCTTCGAGGACATCCTGCTGGCCTATATCTCCGGTATGGACACCTTTGCCCTGGGTCTCCGCAAGGCGCTGGAACTGAAAGCGGATGGCCGTCTGGACCAGTTCGTCAAGGAGCGCTACAGCAGCTATGACAGCGGCGTGGGCAAGAAGATCGTGGATGGTGAGATGACCCTGGAGTCCCTGGCGGATTACGCCGAGGGCCTCAAGAGCTTCGATGTGCCCAGCGGCCGTCAGGAGTATCTGGAATCTGTGGTCAACCGGGTGCTGTTCCACTGAGAAATGACATATTGCGGGCCGCCCGGAAGGGCGGCCCTGCCTGAAGGAGGCGCAAGGCTATGAAGGAATATTTGCTGGGTATCGACCTGGGCACCTCCGGTACCAAGACGGTGCTGTTCCGCAGTGACGGTACGGCCATGGCCGCCCACACGGTGGAATACCCCCTCTACCAGCCCCAGAACGGCTGGGCTGAGCAGGAGCCGTCCGACTGGTGGCGTGCCGTGCAGGAGACGGTGCAGGCCGTGCTGCACAAAAGCGGTGTGGCCGCCGCCGATGTTGCCGGTGTAGGCATCTCCGGGCAGATGCACGGTCTGGTGATGCTGGACGAGAGGGGAGAGGTGCTGCACCGCAGCATCCTGTGGTGCGATGGCCGCACCGGCGAGGAGTGCCGTGAGATCACCGAGACTGTGGGCGCGGAGAAACTCATCGCCATCACCGCGAACCCCGCCCTGGCGGGCTTCACCGCCGGGAAGATCCTGTGGGTGCGGAAGCATCTGCCGGAGGTCTACAAGGCCTGCCGTCATATCCTGCTGCCCAAGGATTACATTCGCTACTGCCTCACCGGCCAGTTTGCCACCGAGGTATCCGACGCCTCCGGCATGAACCTGCTGGACGTGCCCCGGCGGCAGTGGTCTGACGAGATACTGAACAAGCTGGACATCGACCCGGCGCTGCTGGGCCGGATGTACGAGTCTGTGGACGTGACCGGAACGGTGACGGCGGAAGCTGCCGCCCTGACCGGCCTGGCCGAGGGTACGCCCGTGGTGGGCGGCGCGGGCGACAACGCCGCCGCGGCTGTGGGCACCGGTACGGTCCGCTATGGCAAGGCCTTTACGACGCTGGGCACCTCCGGCGTGGTCTTTGCCCATGCGGACAGCGTTTCCATCGACCCGGCGGGCCGCGTACACACCTTCTGCTCCGCCGTTCCCGGCAAGTGGGCGGTAATGAGCTGCACGCTGGCGGCGGGTCAGTCCCTGCGTTGGCTGCGGGATACCTGCTGTGCCGGCGAGGTGGCCGAGGCGGCCAAACAGGGCGTGGACCCCTACGAGCTGATGACGGCCCTGGCCGAGAAAACCCCCATCGGCGCCGACGGCCTGTTGTTCCTGCCCTATCTGATGGGCGAGCGATCCCCGCTGTTGGACGAGAAGGCCCGGGGCGCGTTTATCGGCCTGTCCGGCGGCCATGGCCGCGGCCACCTGATCCGCGCTGTGCTGGAGGGCGTTACCTACTCCCAGCGTCAGTGCGTGGATGTGCTCCGTGGCATGAATGTGCCTACGGAGGAAATGATGGCCTGCGGCGGCGGCGCGCGGAGCGCATTCTGGCGTCAAATGCTGGCCGATGTGTACGGCTGCCCCATCCAGACCGCCAAGGCGGCGCTGGAGGGCCCGGCGCTGGGCGTGGCTATTCTGGCCGGTGTTGGCACCGGTGTGTATCCCTCCGTGGAGAGCGCCTGCGATGCCATCGTCAAGCCGGATACCGTTCTGTACCCCGATGCGGAACGCAGCCGCGCCTATGAGCCCTACTACCGGCTCTACTTGCGGCAATATCCCGCGCTGCGGGAGACCTTCCATGCCCTGGCCGCCATGAGGAGCCGGGCATGAGCGGCGCAAAGCGTATCCTGCCGCTGCTGGCGGCCCTGTGCTTCGCCCTGTTTCTGCTGTACGGCGTCTATTTCAACGCCTTTGGCGCCAACGCCGAGTCCATGATGGCCTTTTTCGGCATCACCGAAAGCCGCCAGGGCTTCGTGATGACCATTCAGTCCCTGGGCGGCATCGTGATGACGGTGCTGCTGGGCCTGTTCGGCGAACGGCTCCACAAGCTGTACGGCCTGTTGGCCGGCGCGGTGCTGGTGGGCGTGGCCGGTGTGACCATCGGCACCATGCCCCTGTACGGCAATGACAGCTACGGGCTGCTGCTGGTGTTTGCGCTGATCGGCGGTGTGGGCTATATCACGATCGACCTGCTGATGAACGGCGTCATCGCCGACGTGTTTCCCGAGAAGAAGAGCACGCTGCTGCCCATCGTTCACGGCTTCTACGGTCTGGGCGCCATGCTGGCGCCCCTGCTGGTGACATTGCTTACCGACAGTGGCCGCCCCGCCACATTTGCCGTACCGTATCTGGTGCTGGGCGCGGCGGCGCTGGTGTTGGGCGCGGTGTTCTGGGCGGTGTCCCGCCGCGCCACGCCCCACACGCCCTACGCCGATATGACGGCCCTGCGGGACAGGTCCGTGGCCAACCCGGCGGAGATCTTTCGTGACAAGCGCGCATGGCTCTATCTGCTGTGCTGTTTCCTGTATCTGTGCTTCCAGAACGGCATCGCTGTCTGGCTGCCCAACTACTACAAGACCGTGCACCACATGGCAGGCGGCGCGGCCAACGCCATGCTCACCCTGTTTTTCCTGGGCGCACTGGTGGTCCGGATGCTCTCGCCGCTGGTGTATAAGCGTATGCCGGTGCGGACTTTCTATCTGCTTACCTGTTTTTGTCGGCCGGCGTGTTTGCGGTTTTGCTGCTGACGCCGTCTTTGGCCGTCCAGCGGGTGCTTTTGGTGCTGCTGGGCCTGCTGCAGGGCGCGGAGGTCCCGGCCCTGGTGATCCTTTGCTGCGAGACGTTCCCCACTCGGACGGCTTCGGCCTCATCCATCATCGTGCTGGGCGTATCTCTGTCAGCACTGATCGCGCCCACGGTGCTGGGGCGGCTCATCGAGCAGGTAGGCTACGGCATCCCCCTGTGGGGCCTGACGGCCTGCCTGCCGCTGTCGGCGGCGGTGCTGCTGGCCATACGCCGTGACGCACCGGTGCGGGCATGACCTTGCCTTTTCTCCGGGCAGCGGGCAAGAAACTTTTTCACGGGCGCTACGCCCACCCACCAAACCTTCCTTATAAAAACTTCCTTCCTTTATCTCGCTGCCTTTGCTTCAGGCCGTCGGAGGTGTCATTGACGCCTCCGACGGCCTGTGGGCTTTGCGGCTATGCGGGGCGCCCTTGCCGTTTTCCCTGCAAAGCACGCTGCATTCCGCAGTATTTTGGCAATTTTATTTCGGAAAAGTATTACTTTTTTCCTGTGCTGTGCTATCTTACAGGCGACGGTTAGCCACATCTAACTGCTGCAAAATATAGAGGAGCGATCTGCCATGAAGAGATTTGCCATGTTTGCCGCCGGTGTGCTGTTCGGCACCACCGGCATTAAGGTCCTGGGCAGCAAGGACACCAAGAAAGCCTAGGGGCACTTTTTTCACGCATTTTTTCTTATAGCCGCAGTCACAGTACGGTCCGCCGGAGGCCAGGGTATACGTCCGCACAAAGCTTGTCGCGCCGCCAGTCTCACTCATGGTATAGTCCGGATGACACAGAGCCAGCGTCAGGTCGTACGATTCCAGTTCTTGCATCAGTGTGCAGATACCGCACCGGGTAAACCGCCCTTCATAGCCGCTGCCGCCCGGGTATTCGTAAAAGTCCGTCAGCCGTTCCACGTCCGGCCGTTCTGGCATGGACAGGACGAGTGCGCCAAGCAGGGCACAGTTGACGATATTCATCTTAAAGCGGTCCGCTGTCAGCTGCCGCCGAGCAGATACCCAAGGACGCACGGGGCCGTTTCATCACCGGAGATACTGCTTTAAAGCATCTCTCCGTTTTGCATGTGGAATGCGAAATACAAAAAGCCGCACGGGAACACCGTACGGCTGGCTTTGCAGGCACAAGGCCTACCGTTATTCAATAATACCCTATTTCGACTGCATTTTCAATCTGAACATCTTAAGGCGTTTTTTGCCCCCAAATTCCGTGTGGTTGTCTCAGTTTTGCCTGTGTGGGTCAGGTTGTGGGTCAAATGAGAAAACGGCGGCAAATTGAACTTGCCGCCGCATTACTGTTTTCGCACTTTGACCCATATTTTTCAGCAACTTATGTGGTCAACGCAAAATGAAAAAACTGAACTTTTAACGCAGAAAACCGACTAAAAATGAGACTTTTCAAAGTTTTTTGGCCGGAGTGCGGGGACTCGAACCCAGGGCCTCCTGCTCCCAAACTTATCCGGAAAACTTTTTCCGCTCGTTTATAGCGGTTTTCGGCGCTTTTTAATTTGTTTCACTTACTCTTTGATGCTCTTATCTCCGCTGTTTCCGAGTGTTCCGGAGCCGTATGTGGTAATCTATGTGGTCAAAAACGCTTCCCGCCCGGTTTCCGGTGAACTGTCACCGGTGCCGGACGGGAAGCGTTTCTCATTGCTGTTGGCTGCATTGTAACTCTGAGCAGGGTGTTATGCAAGTGGTTTCTGCGGGGGTGGCAGCTCAGAAGCTGCGGCGCTATAGACAAAGAATAGGCGGGAAGATAGGCAGAGGTACTTTTCTTGCTCCCTGAGTATAAATCCCTTAATACAGGTATAATAGTAAGGGATTTATAGCACAGCCCATTGACTATTCCCTTATTTTGCGTTATTATTTAAGGGAAAACAAATGGAGGCGAGGGAATGAGAACCTTCAATTACTCTGCAATTAAGGAACAGAAGTGGGACTCGGATGTTCTTGGCCTGATTGCAGCCATATACAAGGAAGCTGGAAAGCAGGAACTGTATTTGAAGCAGCGCCCGGAGGAACTCGAAAAGCTCGTGGAGATTGCCAAGATACAGAGCACCGAGGCATCGAATGCCATTGAGGGCATCGTCACCACGAGTACCCGAATCCGGCAGCTCGTCGAAGAGAAAACTACGCCGAGGAACCGTGACGAGCAGGAAATTGCCGGATACCGCGATGTGCTGAGTATCATTCACGAGAGCTTTGATGTGATTCCAATTACGCAGAACTATATCCTGCAGCTTCATAAAATCCTGTACAGTCACATAAACAACCCACTTGCGGGCCGCACAAAAAGTGTGCAGAATTATATCACTGCCACCTATCCGGACGGTCATGTGGAAACGCTGTTCACGCCGCTTGCCCCTTATGAAACGCCGGAAGCGCTGGACAGAATCTGCGAGGAATACAACCGTGTGATTGGGAATATGGAACTGGAGCCGTTGATTGCAATCCCGGTTTTCATCCATGATTTTCTGTGCATCCACCCATTCAATGACGGAAACGGAAGAATGAGCCGCTTGCTCACGACGCTGCTTCTGTACCGAAACGGCTTTTATGTTGGCAAGTATATCTCCCTTGAAGCCAAAATCGCCAAAAACAAGGATTTGTACTACGATGCGCTTGCACAGGCGCAAACCGGCTGGCACGAAGGCACCGAGGATGTAGTGCCCTTCATCAAGTACCTGCTCGGAACGATCCTTGCCGCATATAAGGACTTTGAGGATCGCGTGGCGCTTGTGGAAACCAAGCTGCCCGCACTGGAAATGGTGCGCAGAGCAAGCAAGAATAGAATCGGGCGATTCAATAAGCAGGACATCCGGGAGCTTTGTCCGACGCTTAGCGACAGTTCCATTGAGGGCGCCCTCCGCAAGCTGATTGCAGCCGGTGAACTGAAAAAAGAAAGCCGTGGGAAAAATACCTGCTATTTCAGGCTGAATTAGATTCCCTTCAATACGCGCAACTTTTTAGAGGGCCGCGCCTGTTCATACGAGCAGGTGCGGCCCTTTTAGTCTCTTTACGGAAGTTGGCGCACAGTTCAACGGTTGAGCCGCTATAGACAAGGAATACACCCAAAGTCTCCTGCCGAAATGTACACTCGCCTTACCAGAAGAAATACTGCTTCATATCAGAGACACCGCCATCCTTATCACAGAACCATTCATAATCAGAAAGACAGTTACGGCAGTGGGCAATTACATCAAATCCGCCTGGTGAATGCTGGTTGTCGGCAATGCTCATGACCTCCAAGGGCTTCCCGCAGGCTGGGCACAGTCTGATTTTTCTTGCCTTACGAGTGGCACGCTCTCTCTGCTCTGTCTCAAGCGCACCTAAAAGGTCATGCCAAAGATTCGGATTCGGCTCGTATTCTGCGTAATCTTCAAGATGCCGCCTAATCTCATCGGCAGCCAGTACGAGAAACTTATCATCCAGAAGCTGAATGTGACGCTTGATATAATCAGCGACTACCATGGGCATACAAGTATTCCTGCCCATCGCATACCGCATTGCCGACAGCAGGATCAAGCGAAAGTCAGAGTCGCAGATTGGGGCGAGCAGATCCTGAGGGAACAGCAGAAACTCCTTGCCATTATTCATACATACGCGCAGTGGTCGCTGCTCTTCCGTTACCAGATTCAGTAGACTGTTAGCTTGATCCTTCAGCTCATCAATGGTGATCGATTCGTAGTCCTGAAACGGGCTTGCTTCGTAATTCATCATTTGACCTCCAATCAGTTTGTCCTCACGATGAGGTGTTGGCATTGTAGCTCTGACTGCCCAGAGGTTCAACTGTTTCTTTCAAAAAATGCATCTTAGATTAGGTTGACTTTTAGCTAATATTTGATGTAAAATCTTAGTTAACAACTCTATATAAGCTTTTAGAGGTATGCGATATGAAAATTGATATCGAAAAGACCCTACCTATTTCTAAAGTTAATCAAAATTTTTCCTCTGCTGCGAGAATGGCAGAGGAGCAGGGCCTAATAACTATTCTGAAAAATAACAAGCCCAAATTTGTCCTTATGACTTTCGAAGAGTTTGAGAAACACGAAAAAGAAAAAGGAATGTAATACCATGCAAAAGAAAATTTCCATCTTCTCGTTTTTCTCAGGAATCGGGATTTTAGATTTGGCGTTTGAAAAGAACGGATATAACATAGTATTTGTTAATGAATACGACAACCTCTTTATTGAGTCATACCAGTATGCAAGGATGCAAATGAATCTGCGTGCTCCGATCTATGGCTATCGTAATGATAGCGCTGAACGCTATGCAAGACGACGTGGAAAGAAAAATCTCCTTGCCCTTATTGCACAAGAGCGTGAAAAAGGAAACTTAGTCGGTTTTATTGGTGGACCGCCATGCCCGGATTTTTCAGTTGCTGGAAAAAATGCTGGTGTTGATGGCGAAAATGGCCGATTAACTAAGGTCTATTTCGATATTATTTGTCGTTGCCATCCTGATTTTTTCCTGTTTGAAAATGTTAGGGGTTTAGTAAAAACGGAAAAGCATCGTGCTTTCTATAAGGAAATGATGATGAAAGTTCAAGCTAATGACTATGTTATAGCCGAAAACGTTTTGAATGCACTTGCATATGGTGTCCCTCAATTCAGGGAACGTGTATTTATGGTCGGCATTCATAAAAAAATCTATCAGAACGAACCTAATGCCCTAATATTCAAATGGGATAAACATGCACTCTTCAATACAGAGAATGTACTAACAAGAACATGGCCTAAAGAGAGAGAATTTGCGCCAGATAGTTCATATGTGTTTCCTGCTAAAGGAATACTGAAAAAACTGACGGTTGAGTATTGGTTTCATAAAAATGATGTTGAAAATCATCCAAATGGCAATGATGTATTCCAGGTGAAAAAGGGGCGAAACAAAATCGCAACTATCGCAGAAGGCGATACGAGTGGCAAGTCATTTAAACGGCTACATCGTTGGAGATTCTCGCCAACCGCCGCATATGGACACAACGAAGTACACCTCCACCCTTATAAAGAAAGGCGTATATCAGTAGCGGAAGCTATGGCGATTCAATCTTTGCCAAGAGAATTTGTTGTATTACCAACACTTCCATTGTCAAAAAAGTTCAAGATGATAGGCAACGGTGTTCCATACTTAATGGCAGCAGCAATTGCAAAAACATTAAGGGAGACCTTGAATGATATTCGGGAGGATAATCCATGAGAAAAATTGTGATTGATCCACGCGTTATAAAACATTTGGGTAGAGATTTAATAACCTCGCCTGAAGTTGCTATAATTGAATTAATCAAAAATTCAATTGACGCAAAAGCAAGTCATATAAATCTACGCCTGTATAATAGTATGCCATCTAATGAACTTATCCCGGATTGCGTCAGTGACTCCGTTCCAAATAAGTACCTTGCTTCACCGATTCTTGTTGTTGAAGACGATGGGTGTGGTATGACTGATGCCACAATTGATGGCGGCTTTTTGAAAATCGCCACAGATATCAAATCCAACGAGAAAAGCACTCTTGGCGAAAAAGGCATTGGCCGACTGGCAGCTCAGAGACTTGGAACAGCGCTACTTGTAGAAACTTCTTCGGATAAAGAAAATCATACATCGTATGTTTTTATTGATTGGAATGCAGTGATCAATGGCGTAGTGGATATACCAAGTTGTGATGGTCCTAATACTTTGCACCATACTCGCTTATTTATTTTTAACACAAATTTAGAGGACTATATTGATAACGCCACGCAGTTCAGGCAGGTGTCGTTGGATACTACTGCATTCCAAGTTCAGGTTAATCGAGAACTTAAGTCAGCGCTCAATTTTCTGATTACACCTTTTGCAGATGCGCAGGACACACCATTCATACCGCAGATTAAATTCTATTTCGATGAACACGAAGTTGACATCACGTTCCCATATGATACTCTTGCCTTAGCGGAATCTATTCACAATTTCCGATTTGAGCCAACAGAAGACGGAATGTTAAACTATGGTTTGAACATAAAACCATGGTTTATTGAACGCGTCCATCGGGCATTAGTAAAAGCGGAAGCATTTAAGCGCTTAAAAAAACCACATAGCTTTTACCGTGACATACTGGAACGCAATTCCACAAGAATTGAAAATACGCTTAAAGCTACTGCGACAAAAGATGAATTGGTTTCTTTGTTTTACAATATTCTCTGTGATTTCTATGCTGTTGCGGAAGACGAAGACAAGAAATTAATCTTTGATTCTTTTATCGAAAAAAAAGCACTTTCTGCAATTGAGGAACTTCTGAAAATAGCACCAATCACTGGCTCAATTTATAGTTTTAAACAGGGAGCAGCAATCGGTGATAAGATTATTATCGATGCTGCCTATGATTTAGGCGAGACAAGTAAACGATATTCTTTGAAAGAGCTAAAATACTTTCTGGAAGATTATAATGGAATCAAACTATATCGAGATATATTTCGTATTGGTTTTTTAGGAAATAAGGAAAGTGACTGGATTAAACTTCAACAATTCAGGACAAAAGGGCAACAGTGGTATCGATTTGATCTCGGTAATACTGTTGGATATGTTTCCTTGGCTGATGCAGGACAAAACCATATTCAAGAGATTAGTTCACGCTTAGACATTAGTGCAAATGAAACATCCGAAGCATTCAAGCTTCTTATCAATGTTGTATTTAACTATCTTTTTTACGACCTTAATCGAAAGGCAAACGATCTGGTAAAAACACTTCTTGCAGAGGAAGGCCTGTTAGAAGAGAATCTCTCTAAACGTGTTAAGAAAAACGATGCAGCGCTTCGTGAGATGATGCGGCGTAATAAGCGTATGCAAAAAGAAAACACTTGCTGATGTTTCTGAACATTTGAGGTGCGGAACGCAGATAAGTGGGACGGATCAAGTTGCCCTTCCCCAACAAAGTTACGCATTTCTTACAGATACAGTTAGAAAACTTGATGCTGATATCAAAGAGGATTCTTCTGTTCAAGAGTCTACAGCCGTGTTGCTTTCTGAGGCCGATGCACAGTTAAAAGCTATCGAAGTAGAGTCTTACAACAACTATAAACTTATGGCTAATGGCCTCATTACAGAAACAATTACACATGAATTGCACTCATTAAGTAAAACAGGTATTGTTCCGGATGCAAGTGGACATTTCGATTTCTTAAAAGACTACTTTGTTCAAAGTAGCGGCGTACGGGTCTATAATCAACATGTTATTCCTATCAAAAACAGCTACGGGAACATTTCAGGGAAATTGGATCAAATCGGAAGTCTCTATTCGTTCCTTGAAACTACTTTTATCAAGAAGAAGGGCACATATGATGAATTCATCCATGAATGTATCGAAAGTGTAATTTCGAATATCCGAAAAAATCTTTTATCAACGGTAAAAAAAGAAAGAGTACAGATTGTGTGCAGCACTAAAAGATTTGACATGGTTCGTTCCCAAAGGGGTGTTGCTGCATGTCTTTTATAATTTGATCAATAACTCTTTGTATTGGATTGATGTGCGCCGTAAACGGGCGCAAAGCGATAGCACCTACGTTTATCCTGGAACTGATACCATTGCAATTGAGGAATATGGTGTTGATGGTATTGTAGTGTATGACACTGGCACAGGCGTCTCCAAGAGCATGGAAGATATCTTATTTGAGCCATTGCAGTCTGGTAAGCCGTTGTCTGAAGGTCGCGGTATGGGATTATATATTGTTCGGAAATTACTGAACTCTTTTGGAGGCGAAATCGAATTGCTCGACGAGCGTAATGAATACGGAAACAGATATAAATTTTTGCTTGTATCCAATACCTCGGAGGAATTGTAATGAGCTATAAAGAACTTTTTTCGGCTATTGAGTGCAATCGCATTGTAATCATCGAAGACGATTTCAAGCAGGGCGAATACAAAAAAGAGCGAGCGCTGTATGATATTACCCGAATGGCGGTCGATGACCGTTGTCGGTATCTTGCAGAGATTGAATCTATTTCACAGCCACTACATGAGGTTCTGTCAAAATTTCTTTCTTTATTTGACGAATGCTTTGATAAAATTGGAGTGTGGGATGATAGCATTCCCTACGGGGACATTAGTTGTGCGTTTGGGCTGGTTGAAAGAGTAAATCCCGAATTGAAAGTACTACTTGAAGAACAGTATTCTCGTTTTGAGGGCGAGACTGTTCAGAAAATATATGAGCTTGGCGCTAAATACGGAATTGGAGTTAATCACCCTGCTTATTTTGATGATCTTTACAATAACTATATTTTGAGCGAAAATAGAGCCCAGTCTCTTCGCATTTATACGGATTTTTCTGCTGATACACAGAGCTTATTCTCTGACGATATTGGACAGGCTGCTCCGGAGCATGCCGTTGTATGTATTGTAGATAACTATTTATCTGGCTCTAATAGAGCAAAAGAAGTTATTAAGGTGATCTTGGATAGAAATACTGGCATGCGCCGAAATATTATCGGCAGCATTTTCTCATCCAAAGAAATGTATGAAGAGATCACTGATGCTTTGTATTTTGAATATGTGTCTAAAGAGCATCCTGAACAGTTAAAATCTTGTATTGCGAAAAGTGCGTACAATTATTTTATCTCCGAACTAAAATCTGAAACGCTATTAAGTTTGGGCGATGCCTTTGATAAAGCTATTAGAAATAAAGGAATTGCATTTTTCCTTGCGCAGAAAGCGCGGACTGAGGGAGCGTCAGAATATGAAATTATCAATGATTGGATCAGACTATTATCAACCGCTCCCCGGAAAGACGCCGATACAATAAAAAGAATGATTCGGCTATCGAGGGTTATTAATAGTTTAGAAGATGATGAGGATTTGCCTGATGCAGATCTCCAGCAGTTAAACACATTAGAGGCGTTTGATTATACCGTCAATGATTACTTCTTGCCTGTGACGGCCGGCGATATTTTTACTAACAGTAAAGATGAATGGTTTATCCTAATCGGACAAGATTGTGACATGGCCAGGAGTATAACGCGTACGCCTAAAAATGCATTAGCAGAGTTACTACCTGCAAAAGTTCGGCCTCAGACCGATTTTGAAAAATGGACTAATGACTTGAGGAGTGCATCAATTTATAGTTTTAGAAAGAAGCTTGATGCTGGATGTGAAGTACTTCAAGTTGAGTATCAAAAGCGTGAATACATAGCGAATGAAATTTTGAATTTGTGTTCATTCAATTCGACCGGAGAATGTAAGATTTCCCTTTCAAATTCCATTGGTCAGGAGCAACTTATGCTAATGCCGGATTATATGGTAGAGTACTACTCCAAGTTACAGCAATTTTTCTTGGCTACTAAAACATTGCGAATACAGGCAGAAGATGCGTTTGAAATTGTACTCTCAAAAGAACATTCTCCACGGTTACTTTCTTTTAAAGATTTTGATAAAACCTCGGACACGGTGTCCTTTGATTTGAAGCGTGTATGTCGACTGACACATGATTATGTTTTTTATTTGTACAAGTTATACTTGGAGTATCGTGGAAGACAGCCGTTCCAAACAATTAATTTGATTAGACAAGAAGATACTTCTCTCCCTGTTATGTATAACAAAGAGAAAACCGGGCAGTATTTGTCATTTCGAAGCATACCGATTCCGGATAAAAGTAACCGCAAAAATTGGTGCTGGGTTATAGACGCAGCAGAGTTAAACCGAGTGCTTATGCTGTTGAGATTACCTACTCTACGAGATGGGAACGACGACATAGTTCTCAAGAATGAGTGCGTCATACTACAACTTCAACAGGACAAGCAAATTCAAATAGTGAAAGCAAAGGAAAAAGTGCATTTTAAATCAAACTAAAGGTAAATATATTATTTCTGTGTCAAGGGTACTCGGTAGCATTACTGAGTGCCCTTGAACTTTAAAATCAGGTAAAAGATCATGCGAATTTATCATTTTCTTGCCTTTTCTGCTCAAATATGCTACCATAAAATAGCACTAACAGTCGTTGGAATAGGCCTTGGCAGTATAGCTGTGATAGACCAAATGCGCTGCCAACGGCAGAGCATCGTTTAATAAGTATAGGAGAGATACTTTATGGCCATAAGTTATAAAAAACTCTGGAAGCTACTTATCGACAAGGATATGAAGAAGAAGGATCTATGCGAAAAGGCGGGTATCAGCCCTGCATCCGTTACTAAGATGGGAAGAAACGGGCATGTCACTACAGAGATTCTCTTAAAGATATGCACTGCGTTGGATTGCGGTATCGAAGATATCATGGAGATTGTACCAGATAAATAACAACGCACTTTTCTTGCTTCAGGAGGATGAATGATTTCCAGCTGATAATAGCTACATAAATAGAGAAATGAGGAAAAGTAAATGGCTAATAAGCAGATTATAGATGCAATGTGGGACGATTCGCCTGTCGATGTTTCCACGGAAGTAAACTTTATTTGGTCCATCGCAAACAAACTGCGTGGACCGTACCGCAGCGACAAGTACAAGGATGTCATCATTCCGATGACGATCATCCGTCGCTTTGAGTGTGCTCTTGCACCCACCAAGCAGAAGGTCGTAGACCAGTTCAAAGCAAACCCGAATTTCCCGGCAAAGGCGATGTATCGCATTTCCGGCTTCCAGTTTTATAACACCAGTGAATTTGACCTTGCAGAGCTTGTAAATGACGCAGACCATATCGCCGCCAATTTTAAGAGCTATCTGCAGGGATTTTCCGCAAATGTGCTGGAAATCTTGATGTCCAAGGAGCGCGGTCTGAACTTTGGCGAAGAAATCGACAAGATGGACAAGAATAACCGCCTGCTCTCCGTCATCAAGGCGTTCTCCGAACTTGACCTTGATCCTCGTACCATCGACAATGTGAAGATGGGATATATTTTCGAGGAACTGATCCGTAAGTTCTCTGAAAATGCCGAAGCCGGCGACCACTATACCGGCCGCGACATTATTAAACTGATGGTCAATATTCTGCTTGCCGAAGGCTGTGACGATATCTTTGATGACGGCAAGGTCATCACCATATTGGATCAGGCCTGCGGCACGGGCGGTATGCTCTCCACCGGGTACAATTTCATCAAGCGTTATAATCCCTCTGCCGATGTGCGCCTGTTCGGACAGGAGATCAACCCAGAGTCTTATGCCATGTGCCTTGCCGAGATGCTCATCAAGGGGCAGAACGCCGAAAACATCTGCTATCAGGACACCATGAAAGCCGACCGATTTAAGGGCACGAAGATGCGCTTTGTGCTTGAAAATCCGCCGTTCGGTACTGCATGGGGCGGTAAAGATGCCGCCGAAGGCGTTGAGGATGCCGTCAACGCAGAATATCAGAAGGGCTTCGATGGTCGTTGGGGTGCGGGACTGCCCGGCTCTGGCGATATGCAGATGCTGTTTTTGCAGTCTGCCATCGACAAAATGGACGATAACTTTGGCCGTGCCGCTATCATCGAAAACGGCAGCCCGCTCTTCTCCGGAGGGGACTGCATCCGGCGAGAGCCAGATCCGCCGTTGGATGCTGGAAAACGATCTGATCGAAGCCATCATTGCGCTGCCCACAGATCTGTTTTATAACACAGGCATCGCTACATACATTTGGGTTCTCTCCAAGAATAAGCGCCCGGAACGCAAGGGCAAAATTCAGCTGATTGACGCTTCGACTTTCTTCAAAAAGCTGCGTAAAGCCCTGGGCGATAAGAAAAACGAGATTTCTCCCGAAGACCGCAGTGCCGTTACCAAGCTGTATGCTGACTTCGCAGAGAACGAATATTGCAAAATCTATCGAAACGAGGAGTTCATTTATCGTGAGTATACGGTGATGCAGCCCCTTCAGCGCAGCTATGCCATTACGGCGGAGCGAATTGAAGCCATGCTCTCCAAAGGTTCGCTGTCCTCTCTGTATGACCAGTCCAAGGTGGATGAACTGGAAAACGCCGAGGAACTGACCGGCAAAGACCAGAAAAAGCTGGAGGCTTACCAGGCGAATCAGCCTGTCTATGAGGCCATTATCGCTGCGCTGAATGCAGCCGTCTCCGAACAGATCTATAATTCCCCGGCGGCATTCATGCCGGTGCTGACTAAGACACTCTCCACTGTGACTGCCGACAAAAAGCTGCTGGAAAAGATTGCAGACGGTCTTTCCGTCATGGACAAGAGTGCCGAGATCCAGTGTGACCGTAAGGGCAACATCATTTACGACAAGGAAACCAAGGACACCGAACTGGTGAAATGGGAAGAAAGCATTGAGGATTATATGGCAAGAGAAGTCCTGCCGCACATCCCGGATGCCGCCGCATTCTTCGAGGAGAACCTTGGTGCAAAGAAACCTGTTATCAAAACCGGAGCGGAGATCCCGTTCACGCGGTATTTCTATAAATATCAGCAACCAATAGCCAGTGAGGAACTGAAAGCAAGATTTTCAAATTTGGAGCTTTCCGTGTCCAAGCAAATAACAAAGTTGTTTGAGTGAGGCGGTAGGACTATGCGTGAGATGAAAGACAGTGGATTGCAGTGGGCAGGCGATATTCCACAGTATTGGAATATCGCAAAAGGAAAGCACTTCATGGCAGTTTTAGAACGTCCCGTTAGAGATGATGATAATGTTATCACTTGCTTTCGCGATGGGGAAGTCACGCTTAGATCCAATCGGCGAGAAGACGGATTTACAGTTGCCACTGTAGAAGTGGGTTATCAGGGAATCGAGCCTGGAGATTTGGTCGTTCATGGTATGGATGGTTTTGCGGGAGCAATTGGAATAAGTGATTCACGAGGTAAAGGGACGCCGGCGCTTAATGTTCTTAGCTGTTCAGAGAATAAAAAATATATAATGTACCTTTTAAGGGCAATGGCGTATACCGAAGTGTTTATGGCACTATCAACAGGCATTCGAGTAAGGACTTGTGATACCAATTGGAAAAAGTTGAAATCATTGGATTACTTAATTCCGCCCGCAGATGAGCAACAGTGCATCGCCGATTTTCTCGATGCAAAATGTGCCGAGATTGATGCGTTGACCGCTGATATCCAGACCCAGATCGACACGCTGGAGCAGTATAAACGGTCTGTCATCACCGAAACCGTCACAAAGGGACTGAACCCGAATGCGGAGATGAAAGATAGCGGGATTCAGTGGATCGGCAATATGCCCGCACACTGGGATGTTGTCCGTGGCAAATACATTCTTCACTATATGCAGAAGCCCGTGCGCGAGGATGACGGTGTAATCACTTGTTTCCGTGATGGTGAGGTTACTCTTAGAAGCAATCGCCGTGAAGAAGGCTTTACGATGTCCGATAAGGAAATCGGCTATCAAGGCATTGATGTCGGTGATTTAGTTGTACATGGTATGGATGGCTTTGCTGGCTCTATCGGTATTTCTGATTCAAGGGGAAAGGCTTCTCCTGTTCTCAATGTACTGGATACCGACCAGTGCAAGCGATACATCATGTATTATCTTCGCAGCATGGCTTACAGTGATGTGTTTCTTGCTTTGGCAACCGGTATTCGTGTGCGTTCCTGTGACCTTCGGTGGAACAAGTTGGCGGAGCTTTCCTATCCGGTACCGCCGCTTGATGAGCAGAATGCCATCGTAAAGCACATCGATTCTGCGCTTTCAAAAGCGGAAGCTGTTATCGCTGACAAAAAGCACAGCTTGCAACACTCGACGAATACAAGAAATCTCTGATTTTCGAGTATGTAACCGGCAAGAAGGAGGTGTAGACATGGTTCTGGAGTACTTATTTTTGATAAAAACCAAAGGCAAAATGTCGAAGTATACAACCACGAATTGGAAACGTCCGATACTGGTAATAGCAAAAATTCTTCTGTTCAAATCACATATAAAGACTTTGATGAATTAGAGTGCTGGATCGTTAAATATGAAAGAAACGGAAACAATGAAACAACAGCAAAACAAAGCTCCGAAATAAGCACCTATATATGCCAGGAGTTTTCCCCACAATCCTCACGGATGAAAGCTCAGAGTATTTCAACAAGAGTCTGTATCCTTTGGTAAACAAGTTTGAAAGACTACTGCGAAAATTTTTGTATTTGAAAGTGTCACAGTGTGATGAGCAAAAATTCAGAAGCGTTATCTCAGACATCGACCAAAAAGACTTTGGGGAAATATATACGATTCTGTTCATTGATAACAATTTTAGAGCAGCGGCCCGTGATAAAATCAAAAAACTAAATACCCGAGCTGAAATGTATGAAGCTATCGATGCCTTACAGGAAAGTACGGCCTGGCACATTCTTGTTGGCGATGAGGTTTTGTCAATAATCAAAGACAATTTTGACCTTCTTAAAGAATACAGGAATGATGTTATGCACGCACATAACATCAGCTGGGAAAAAATATAAAAAAGCAAAAAGTTATTTACTGATGCAAATGATGCACTTGAGATGGAACTCAATCAGTTACTGCAATATCCCTCAGTTACGCTCTTGTCTGAAAAGACGGCATCCACCCTCTATGAAAAATGATGGCTGAAAAAGAATATCAGCATTTCATCATGGACAGGCTCTCGCAGGACAATGGTTACATCGTCCGCAAAGCAGCAAGTTATGACCGTCTTTTTGCTATGGACCGGGAGCTGCTGTTTCAGTTTCTGAACGATACCCAGCCGGACGAGATGGAGGCACTCCGCAAAATCTACAAATCCGATTTGGAGGACACCCTCGTCAGCTTTATCAATGCCGAGGTGACCAAAGCCCGCGGCAGTCTGCTGGATGTGCTGAAGCACGGCATTGAGATTTCCAACATGAAGCTGGAGCTTATGTACACCAAACCTGCAACCACCTTCAATCGTGACTTGCTGGCAAAGTACGAAAAGAATATTTTCTCCGTTATGGAGGAGGTCTGGGCAAGCGATGATGAGCGCATTGACCTGGTAATTTTTCTGAACGGTCTTGCCATCATGTCCTTTGAGCTGAAATGTAATGCCGCCGGTCAGTCCTATCAGGATGCCATCTATCAGTACCGTGTTGACCGTGATCCCAAGACCCGCCTGTTTTGGTTTAAGGCAGGCTGCCTTGTGAACTTTGCGATGGACTTAGAGCAGGTTTATATGACCACCAAGCTCGCAGGCAACGCCACCTTCTTCCTGCCGTTCAACATGGGAAACGGTGAAGGTGTCAATGCCGGTGCGGGCAATCCTACCTTCAAAGACAAGTACAGCGTGTCCTATATGTGGGAGGATATTCTGACAAAGGATACCGTCCTTGACCTCATCAGTAAGTTCATCTTTATCGAAATCAAGGAAAGCAAGGATGAGCTGACTGGGAAAACGAAGAAGTCTGAAAACATTATCTTTCCCCGGTATCACCAGCTGGATGTGATTCGCAAGCTGCTGGCGGATGTGCGTGAAAACGGATGTACGCAGAATTATCTGATACAGCACAGCGCAGGCTCCGGCAAAACAAACTCCATCGCATGGCTGGCACACCGGCTGACTTCACTGCACGATGCAGATAATAAAATTATCTTTGACAATGTCGTGATTATCACCGACCGAGTCGTAGTTGACCGTCAGCTGCAGAAAGCTATTATGGGTATGGAGCATAAAGCTGGGCTTATCCGTGTTATGGACGATAAGTGCAACTCTGCCGACCTTGCCATTGCACTGAACGGCAATACAAAAATCATCGCCACCACGATCCAGAAATTCCCGTATATCGTGGATAGCGTTGCAGGGCTGAAAAACAAGCGTTTTGCGGTTATTATCGATGAGGCACATTCCTCCACCGCAGGTAAGGACATGGCAGCGGTCACAAAGTCGCTGGGAGCCGGTGAGCAGGAAGCCGCCGATGTGGAAGATATGATTACGGACGAGATCCGCAGAAACGGCAAACAGGCCAACGTGTCCATGTTTGCTTTCACTGCCACACCGAAGCCTACGACCATTCAGCTGTTCGGTCGTTTGAACACAAAAGGTCAGCGTGAGGCATTCCATATCTACTCTATGAAGCAGGCCATCGAGGAAGGCTTCATTCTCGATGTGCTTCAGAACTATACGACTTACGACACCTTTTATCAAATCAACAAAGAGATCGAAGATGACCCTCGGTGCAAGACCGTCGATGCCAAGCGGCAGATCGCCCGTTTTGTGGAGCTGCATGAAACGAACATTGCCCAGCGGGTGGAGGTCATCGTGGAGCATTTCCGCACCACGGTCATGCCGGAACTCGGCGGTATGGCAAAAGCAATGGTCATCACCGCTTCCCGACAGGGTGCGGTCAAATACCGCCAAGCATTTGAGAATTACACTCAGAAAAAAGGCTACACCGATATCAAGGCATTAGTCGCTTTCTCCGGAAAGGTGAAACTGCCGGACGATGACACAGAATACTCAGAGGCTTCTATGAACGGCTTCCCGGAGGATCGTCTGACAAAAGAATTTGATAAGGACGAATATCAAGTACTTCTGGTTGCGAATAAGTATCAGACCGGGTTTGACCAGCCGAAACTCTGCGCTATGTATGTTCTCAAAAAGCTGAAGGGCGTATCTGCCGTTCAGACGCTTTCACGCCTGAACCGAATCTGCCCGCCGTTCGAGAAGAAGACCTTTGTGCTGGACTTTGTGAATACATATGAGGACATCAAGGCAGCGTTTGCACCGTATTATACGACCACCTTGCTTTCCACCTCCGTAACGCCGACGGCAATCTACGATTTGGAGGCACAGATCGATGCGTACACCGTTCTTGACCCTGATGATATCGAAAAGGCCAACGAACTGCTCTACAAGGGGAATATCTCCTCCAAGGATAAGCAGAAGCTGACTTTTTACTTCAAACGGGCAAAAAATAGAATCGAGCAATACGAACTTATCAAACAGCACGAGATCGTGTCCATGATGTGCCATTTCGTCCGATTTTATGAGTTCCTGTTGCAGGTGTCCTGTTTCGAGGATGCCGACCTACATAAGAAGTACAATTTCATTACTTATCTGCTGGCATACATCAATATTAAGCATCCGGGCGGCGGCTATAATCTGGACGGCAAAATCAAGGCTACGAATTTCGTTCAGAAAAAAGCCGAAGAACATACCAATCCGAAGCTGGTAGCACAGCCGGTTGTAAAGCTGCCCACAGCGGAGAGTTTTGGCCTGACCGAAGCAAAAGAGGAACGGCTTTCCCAGATCATCGCTGAAATCAATAGCCGCACGGGAAAAGCCTACGATAATGATGTAGCAGTCAAGGCTATGCTGCAGATTCGGGATATTCTGCTGAAGTCCGACAAGCTGAAAACCAGCGCGCGGAATAATACCGTCAAAGATTTTGAATTTTCGTATTTTGATGACATTGACGATGCACTGATTGAGGGCTTGGAGCAGAACCAGGATTTCTTCTCGCTTCTTCTCAGCAACGATGAGATCAAGCGACAGGTCCTTGGTATCTTTACAGACGAGATTTATAAAAGCCTGAGAGAGGCATAAAGGGGTAGCATCATGTTTGACAAGTTTCGATTGAAAGATGTACTGGCGCACTACAAGCAGAATTTTGTCTCCACGCAGTGGGGCAACGAAAAATACAAATGGGAAGCTGTGAAATGGTTTCAGGACAATTGGGATGTGAACGTTCAGAATTTCCCTGAAATGCTGAATCGCTCCCTTGACAAGACCTTTAATCTGCTGGCTTCCAGTAACAACTTCCCGAAGGGTATGATTGTTGGCTTTGCCAAAGCCGCTCCGGAAGAGGTCCGAGCAATGTTTATTGCCTTGTTCGACGAGAGCAAGGATGTGTATGAGCGCATGAATGCGTTTAAATTGCAGTCCTCTATTCTACTTGAGAAATACGGAAACGGTGCTGCGCAGCATTACCAGTATGAGAACGCCATCAGTACCTATCTCTGGCTGCGTTATCCGGATAAGTATTACATCTATAAGTTCGGTGAAGTAAAAACCGTCGCAAATGAGCTTGAAGCGGAATACCATTTCAAGAAAGGTGCCTATGCCGATAACATCCGAAACTTTCTGAAGCTCTACGATGAAATCAGCCTTGCCATCAAAGAGGACAAGGAACTCGTCAATCTGTTTCAGTCACAGATGACGGACACCTGCTATCCCGACCCTGAACTCAAAACGCTGACCATCGATGTGGGATTTTATATCAGCAGATTTTACGCACAGAAGGATTCAGAAATTCAAGCGGAGAGCGAGTGGTTTCCAGCAACATATACTCCCGGCTTCTCTGAGGACGATTGGGTGAAACTGCTGGGTAATCCCGAGATATTCACTACCGGAAGTCTTGAAATCATGAAGCGCATGAAAGACTACGGCGGTCAGGCCACCTGCACGCAGCTTGCAGTCAAATACGGCGAATCCAAGAATTTTTACAGTGCCGGATCGTCTGCGCTTGCCAGAAGAATTGCGGATAAAACCGGCTGCCCGGTTATGGAAGAGGATACGGAAAACACGAAGTGGTGGCCGATTCTCTATGTGGGACGCTATGCGTCAAAAGAGGAACAAGGCTCTTACACCTGGAGGCTTCGTGACGAGCTGTCCGCCGCCCTGGATAAGATTGATCTGTCCGGGATTGAACTGTATGTGAAAGCAGCTCCCGGCGAAGAAGACCACGGCTATTGGTGGCTGAATGCAAATCCAAAAATCTGGAGTTTTTCCGACATTGCCGTCGGAGAAGTGCAGTCCTACACGCTCTACAATGAAAACGGTAACAAACGCCGTATTTTTCAGAACTTCTTGGATGCGAAAGCCGGTGACATGATTATCGGCTATGAGTCTAATCCGGCAAAGCAGATTGTAGCAATCGGCCGTATCAGTGCAGAACAGGACGGTGAAAAGTTACTCTTCGAAAAAGTGGAAGGCTTGACTTCTCCCATTGACTATGTGACGCTGAAGGAATGCCCGGAACTGGAACGCATGGAGTATTTCCAGAATCCGCAGGGCAGCCTGTTCAAACTCACAAGGGGCGAATATGACTTCATCCTCGATATGATTCGTGAAGAAAATCCTGTTACTGTGGAAGCTTCCATTGATGCTTACACAAAGAGCGATTTTCTTGATGAAGTATATATGACCGAAAAACGCTATGAAAACCTTGTGGCAGTTCTCCGTAACAAGAAGAACATCATCCTGCAGGGGGCTCCTGGCGTCGGCAAAACCTTCGCCGCAAGGCGTCTGGCATGGTCTATGATGGGGGAGAAGGATGACAGCCGCATTGAGTTCGTCCAGTTCCATCAGAATTATTCCTATGAAGATTTTGTGATGGGCTACAAGCCTGTAGAGGATGGGTTTGAATTGAAATACGGCATTTTCTATCGTTTCTGCCAGAAAGTCGCCAATCGGCCGGACAAGGAATTTTTCTTCATTATCGATGAGATCAATCGTGGCAACATGAGCAAAATTTTTGGTGAGCTACTCATGCTGATTGAAAGAGATTACCGGGGCACCAAGGCAACGCTGGCATACAATGGGCTCTCTTTCTCCGTCCCCAAGAACCTATATATCATCGGTATGATGAACACGGCAGACCGCAGTCTTGCCATGATCGACTATGCGCTCCGTCGCCGCTTCAGCTTCTTTGAGGTCGAACCTGGTTTTGATTCCGAGGGCTTCATCCATTATCAGAACGGGCTGAATAACGAAACGCTGAACGAACTGGTATCCAAAGTTAAGGACCTGAATCGCGAAATTACCTCAGATAAATCGCTGGGTAAGGGTTTCTGCATCGGCCACAGCTATTTCTGCGGCAGAGATATCTGCACGGATGAGTGGCTACACTCCATTGTCGACTATGATATTCTGCCGATGCTCAGCGAGTACTGGTTCGATGATGCAAACAAACTCCAGCGTTGGGAGAATATTTTGCAGGGTGTGTTTCAATGATCAAGGATAAGAGCATCTTCATAAAAAACATATATTATATGCTTTCGTATGCCTTCACGACTCTGAATCAGGGCGGCTATGAGGATGTTGCTACCGAAGAGTTCGAAAACATACATAACCTCTTCGCTGCGATTCTGGCAAAGGGCATCAGTAGACAGTTGAAACAGGGGCTGTATCGGGAGTATTTGAACCGCAAAGAGGATGTTGCGGTAGTCCGTGGCAAGATTGATATGCCGGGGACCATTCAGAACCTCCTATCAAGAAAGCGAGTATTGACCTGTGAATATGATGAGCTATCCGAAAACAATCTGCTGAACCAGATTCTCAAAACAACCGTTATGCTTCTGCTCCAGCACACGAGGGTGGATCAAGCGTATAAAAGTGATTTGAAGAAGGAACTGTTGTTCTTCTCGAATGTTGACACAATCGATCCTACTACGATCCGCTGGTCAGCAATTCGATTCCAGAGGAACAACAATACCTATCGTATGCTTATCAGTCTGTGCCAGCTGATTCTCGAAGGAATGCTGTTGACCACGGAGTCCGGCGAATATCACTTGGCTTCCTTCATCGACGAGCAGCGTATGAACCGACTGTATGAAAAGTTCATACTGGAGTATTATGCCAAGGAATGTCCGCAGGTAACGACAACGGCATCTCAGATCCCATGGGCGTTGGACGATGGAATTGGCACTATGCTTCCGGTCATGCAAAGCGATATTATGCTGACCAGAGGCAACGAGATCCTGATCATTGATGCCAAGTACTATACGTATACCATGCAGGCTCAGTATGATGTGCATACCCTACATTCTGGCAATCTGTATCAGATTTTCACCTATGTGAAGAACAAAGAGGCGGAATTCGGCAGCGAACCGCATCAAGTGTCCGGGATGCTCCTGTATGCCGCAACAGACGAGGCAATCCAGCCGGACAACCACTATCGGATGAGCGGTAATCAAATCAGTGTGAAAACACTTGATTTGAATAGGAACTTTTCAGAAATATCTGCTCAGCTCAATCACATTGTTGAAGACCATTTTTTATAAGGATTTATCTTTAAAGACTGTATAACACAGGATTACAGGAGAAAGTTTGTGCACAGTATTTATATAATTAACTCTCTTGGTGTTGCTTGGTGTTGATTAGTGCATCAATGAAGATGTTTGGCAATATGACCTATGGGGTATAGCTAACCTGCGAGCCCGGTTGAAGCGGTAAACAACCCCCGCACTAATTGAATAAGAAATTACTCAGCGCACCCCTTACATGGGGGTATAGCTCAGCTGGGAGCCCGCACCACGGGTACCCCGCATCCTCAATAGGGGCTGAAACTATGCGTTTCAGCCCCTATTTTTCCAAATCTTTTAGTAGCTATTCCTGCGGACTTGTGATATATGTTTGTGCTGCAAGGAGGCGAGCACATGAAGAAACTGCTGAAGGACCTGTACGACTGCTTCTACACCCCGCCGGAGCTGGCGGCGACGAAGCGGGAAATCGAGGAATGCCACCGCGCGCTCATTGAGGCGCTGGGCAAGCCGGAGCGCCGATGGGTGCTGAAGATCATCGATGCCAAGGACCATATTTCGGAGGACACTTCGCTCGACAGCTTCATCTCCGGATTTCGGCTGGCGTGGCGGCTGTCCGCAGAATTGAATCACTATGACGATGAGCGTCCGGCGCGCTGCCAAGCGGCAGAGAAACCGGGCGCTCGTTTTACGCTCAAAAAGGAGGATGATGAACAATGAAGAAGCGCATCGTGACAGCTGTGATCACCGCTTGCTTGGCCCTGTGTGCCGCTGTGTGGCCGCAGCCAGACACACGGGAGGAACGACCCGCCCCAATACCAACGCACGCCGCAACTGCCCCGAAAGCGGATGCTGCGACAACGGCAGAAAAGAAAAATACGGAAACGCCGCGGGCAGAGCCGGACGAGGAGCTTGGCGCCGTTCCTGTCCCCACACCGGCAGAGCCGATGCCTGCGGTCGAAACGCCGCAGCCGGAGCCTGCGCCTCCCGCACCGCAGCCGACCATAGAACTGCAGCCCGGCGACGAGGTCTATATTCCGGGCTTTGGTTGGGTACCATACGAGGGGCCGAATCACCGCGAGTATGCCGCGGATATGTACGAAAATGGCAATAAAATCGGGAGCATGGGCTGAAACAGGAGCTGCTGGGAGCGGTTAAGCTGCTTGATTACGAAAGCTGCTGCACCGAAAAGTGGTTGGTATCAAAATGTGATACCAACCACTTTTTTTGTCGGTGTGGAATTGAAAAGCGCCATCCGGCGCACGATGAAAGAACTCATGTGCGCACCTGCTTGCGGGGCGATAGTGTGGGGATTTGTAATAGAAACCGCGGAAATCGGCAGTATCGCTTCTCAATTTGCAGTTGCCTATTGCATTTGATTTCGATTTATGTTACCATGTTAATGCTGAATTGTTGGACTATCCTAAGCTTCAACCATTCGTATCATGAGAGTACGAATCATATTGAACCTATGTAGTGATATAGACAATTTAGCGGACAAATGAGTAAATCCTCGAAACTATTGATTCCAATCAAATTCTCATTATGGAATTGAGAAAGCAGTTTGCTGGTTGACTGTCGTTGTCCCCCTGTTGTTTCGATGCTTTGCACCACAAAATCGAACCGGAGAAAGTGTTCTTTCGTCGGGTTTGTTTTGTTGCGTGCAAAGCGGTCTTCCGGATGATCGCAGTCCACGCACGAAGCAAAGTGCGTGGGCTTTTTTCGGTTCAGAAAGGAGGCTGATTATGGGAAAGGTATCAGGAAAAACACATACCAAAGCACAACTGGATCACTGGGCAAATCTGCATAATCCCAATAACAAGGCATATCAAGCTGACGCTGACAATCGGGCCAATCAGATGAATCCGAACCACAGATCGCACCAGAGAACTCACAATGCAAACCGCAGAAACAAAGCGCATTGGATGCCCGAGTGGGCGCCTGACTATCCGGAATACGATGATTAAAATTGGAGGTGCACGGTATGTCAAAGTACATTTTCGACTACGATGACGGCGACTTCGCCATGAGCATTTCTGACAGCATGGCGATGGATTCCGATGGGAATCTCATGATGCGCATGGGAGATCACATGGCGATGGACATGGACACCGGGGATATTCACATGATTTCCTCGTGGTCTGATGATGACGAGGAGTAGAGCATAGGCGGTGGCTCAACGGATGCACCGCCATAGACAAGGAAAACATTTTTCAGGATCCAGACAGAGAAAGCAGCGGGACAGGCCGTAAAGGCTTGTCCCGCTGTCTGTGCCTTATGGCAGATATTCTTCCGTGATCCGATACCGGCTGATGCCGAAGGCGCTGCTCCGCTCCACGATTTCTGCAGGGATCTTGGGCAGATACTTCTTGCTGAAGCTGGTGTCCCCGAAGTAGGCGTCAAAGCTTGCCACCGACAGGACGACCCATTCGCTATCATCCTGCCGGTTGGCGAGGTAATAGCGGATCAGAGTGCAGACAACCTCGGATGGAATTTCCTTCGGAAGCGCCGCTTTCACTTTCTCAGTCAGCTCTGGCGGCAGCTCCTGTCCCTCTTTGCGCAGTGGGCCAAGCTCCAGCGCATCAGCAAGGACATCATCAAAGCGCAGCGTCCAGGCACCCTTGGTTTGGGGGGCAAAAATCGGGATCTGATACTGCATCACCTTGCTTCGCCATGCGGCAGAGAACTTGGACTGAATGACCTCCGCATACTTGAGCGAGGTGCTGCGCACCTTTTCCGGGTGCGTCAGCATGAAGTCCGCGATGCGGAGGACATGGCGGAGGAACCAGCCGACCCCGTCCGCATCTACCAGCTCCGGGAACTCTGTATGCAGCTCCGAAAAGTCTGTCTGGAACTGCCACTCCTTACCCTGCACACGCTTTCCGTCCTCTGGCACACTGCACCAGGCGCAGAGCGCACAGCGGGCGTAGTCGATCCGATCATGCGGATCACCCGAAATGACCGCTCCGTCTTTACCGTGGAACAGATACCCGCGGGCCAGAATGGTCAAAATTCGAGCCATCCCCTCAAATTCCAGGATCGTGGCAAAGGTGAAGCGGCCCAGCCATGTCGTGTCGCTCTTCTTGCTGGCGGTATAGGAAACCGTTCCGGTATACGCGCAGAATTCCTCCCATTCGTTAATCATCCCACACCTCCAGAACATTTTTCTCGATATACCCCGGCAGCAGTTCCCACAGCAGGTCACGCCTGCCGAGGGCCACCACATAGCGCACAGCCAGAGTCGGTCTCACGATAGTAGTCAGTAGCTCTCGGCACTTAGCTGTCACTGCGTCACGGTAGCTCCGGGAAGCGGACTTGTCCGCAAAGGCTCTCATCATGGCGGTGAAGGCTTTCGAGTCGCTTTCACGGAACAGCTGCTTTTTCTCCCGGCCGGTGTTCTCGTCCTCCATATCGCAGACAATGTCTCCGAGGATGCGATAGCCGCCGAAGCGGAAATCGGTCAGCAAATCGTATATATCTTCAAATTCCGGCAGCCATTCCCGCAGGAAACGCTCCCGCGCATCCTCGTCCATGAGGTGCCATGCCTGCTCCCGCATGGCATACAGCAGGGCGGACACCTTTTCCGGCGGCAGGCTGCCGAACAGAGCGTACAGCTCGTCAGGATCGTATGCATCCTCCTGCCCTCTGGCATATAGAATGCGCTCCACATCGCTCTTCCGCTTTTTCTCCTTCAACGGAACGCGGCAGGCCCGGATGCGGGAGAGGCAGGCATCGCAATCCCGCAGCAGCGCATCCACTGCCGCCAGCTTATCGGAGTTTAGCTGTTCCTTCCAGTCCGGCTGCCGAGCGAAGGAAAACAATTCTTCGTCCTTGGCGGGCTTTGCCTTGATGCGCGGCGTGTTCTTTTTCAGCTGCTGTGCCAGATACGGCAGGCGCTCCACATTGGAGTCCACCTCGTCCCAATCCACCTTTTTGAAAAACGCCTTTACCTTGGCCGCATGGGTAGGCTCGTACCAGGCGCGCCGGGTCTCCGCCTCCTCTGCCAGCGTCTTATATTTGAGGAAGGCACTGCGCTTGACGGTCTTGTGGGTCAGGTACTCATCCAGATCGGGGCGGATGCCGCTCTTAGCCGAGTCGATCTCCAGCCCGGTAAGGATGGCTAATGTTTCCGTCTCCTCCCTGCAACGCTCCCGCTCCTCGGCGTCGGAGTTTTCGTTGTAGGCGATAATGCTGCGATCCAGCGCGGCATTGCAGATCTGACCGACGCGGGAGGAGAAGGTGCTGCGAACGGTCTCAAACCGTGCCTCCCAGTCGTCGGCACTGCGGATTTGGGGCTGGGCCGTAGGGATCATCAGCAGAGGAATGTTCTCTGTGTTGGTGAGGGATTTGTGTTTCTCGTAGCGGTAGAGGTTGTAGTTGCGGCGGACGCAGGCATTCAGGATCGGATCAGATATGGTCTTGATCATATCGCCGTCGTAGTCAGCGCCGCCCAGCCGCTCCGCAGCCAGCATATTGGAATCCACCATCACCACATCCGTCAGGTGCCCGAAATAGTAATGCCGCATCTGCTTTCTCTCTTCCTTCGCGTCGTAGAAGGAAAGCTGTAGCTCCTCGTTGCGGGCAATGTGCGGATTGCGTAGCAGCGTGCAGGCGTCGTCATGGGCATAGGCCGCCTGGGGTGCATAGAAGGAACTCTCCGGGAAGTGGTCGGTCATGACAGTGCTGTAAAACATCCGTTGCCTGCGTTTGCGCGGCGGAACAGTCGGGGAGCAGAAATGCCAGAAAATCCAGCAGATCCCCGGAGAGATACCGGTTGTCTCCCGCTACGATCAACCGGCCGACGGCGTACTGCTCCACGATTTTATCGGCTTCATCCTCCAGTCGCTTGGCATAGACCGGTTCGTTGATGAAGCTCGGATTCTTTTTCAGCCGGCGGCAAGGATCTGGTCCTGCCCTGGTGTCGTTCCCACCAGCTGACCCGCTCAAACTTCTCCAGAAAGTAATTCTGCCGAAACGATTCATCGGCGCAGAAATTGTAATACGCCAGTTCCGTCTGCTTGGTGAGCCAATTTCGCTCGTCTGTCTCCGGGCTGTGGTCCCAGCCGTCCGGCAGATCGGCGGGGGCGGAACTCGTCACCCTGAATGGAAACGGTGGTCAGAAACTGATAGTTCAGCTCGGTGGTCTGTTCCGGTTTCTCCTTGCTCACATTGGTGATGTACAGCGCATGGCGGTACTTGCGAAACACCGTCCGGTAGTCCTCCCAGTTCATGCCACTGGCAGTGAGCCAGCCGTATCCCTTGAACATGCTCTTGGTGAGGATGACGTCCACATCTCGGACGGAATGCTCCATGCCCCACAGATCGGTGATGGTGTCCGTTCCGCAGAGAGTCAGGAAGTCCTTGAAGTCCACCTCGTGCAGCATACCCTTCACATACGGCATACGGATCTGAAACGAGGTATGGACTTTCTTCCCGCACAGCTTCTCATCCACGACGCGGGCATATTCTTTTGAGATCAGCCCCTCGCCGTCGAAGCAGGTGATTTCGATGTCCTCTTTTTTCTCCACCCGGTGATATTTGCGGGTACTGCTCTGCGTTCCGTCGTCCTCTACGGTGATGACGCTGACATTCCGCTCTGTGCGCGTAGGATTGTCGATGACCACCACCCGGTGGGGCCGGTCAATACCGATGCCGTCAATACGGATACCGCTGGACAGCATCAGACCGTTGTAGGCGTAGAGCTTGCTGAGCTGGCAGTCACCGATGGTCATATCCATCATGATGCGGCGGTGCACGGCGTCATAAAAAATCTTCCCGAATGAAGGACAGCCGCGCCTGTCGGCTCATGCTGCCCGAACGCTCAACGTCCCACTTTTTCAGTGGGAGCTTTTTGCCTACAGCTCTCAACATTATAAAGGAGGAACCAATGCAAGAATCCACATTCACCAACCATGACCAGCTGCCGCTGTTCCTCAATGCAGAACACGGTGAGCGCAGGCGCTTGAGCGTGTCCATCTCCAGCGCCTATGAGCTCATGCGCGAAACGGGCTTCCCCGCGCTGCGGATCGAAACCGCATCGTGGTGCCCAAAGAAAAAGTTCGCCGGTGGGTCGATGAGCAGACAGGAGGTGATGCCTGATGCTTCCAGCGCTGGCCAAGCGGGGACCCGAACAAGCACTACTACCTTGTCCCAAACGAGGTCTTCAATCTCGGACTCAGTTCTCACGAGATCGCCGTCTACACTACCTCCTGCGCTGCGAGGATCGCAGAAACCTACCAGTGCCATCCCAGCTACCGCACCATCGGCCGGGCGGTGCAGCTGAGTGAAAAACACCGTGCGGAAAGTATGTGGCTGGTCTGGAGGAGAAGGGGACTCATCCGCACCGAACCCAGCACCATCACCACGAAGCGATGGCCGCGTGCGCAACGGAAGTCCTCGCTTCACCATCCGCCCCATTCAGGAAGCGCTGGGCGCGACTATCAGCGGCAGTTCCTGCAGGCAGGCGTGATGGAAGCAGGCAAAGGCAGAGAAACGGCCCTGGCCAGTGGAATAAAACAAAACAAAAGAAGGAGAAAGCGCATGATGCAGCAACACCGGCACTATCGTAGACCATGACCCGATGATGGTTCTCCAGCGCACGCACGACACAGTACGCTACATCCGGTGGCGCGTGGAACAAGGATCATGCCGACCCCATTGATGAAGACGGACTTCGTCTGTTTCCTCTGCGATGAACACTCACGGCGATCTGACCGATGTGCAAAGAGCCGTTGCCCGTCGATGCCGGACGAGATGCGGAGCGTCTATGCGGAGCTGTGCGTGCTTGCTGCAAAAGTGAGATTATGCTGGAGCGTGGCATGGTGC
>VOFB01003905.1_pt1 | contig 48907 bp, 99 predicted proteins | sample 5384141 | NCBI WGS metagenome assembly VOFB01 (sample SAMN12384721, study PRJNA508395) | human gut metagenome | isolation source: healthy gut A | host: Homo sapiens | reverse complement strand
TTAGTAAAATGAAAAAGTAAAGAAAGAGGTGGAATATATGAATCTAAAATGCCTTATGGGATAAGCAATTATGAAGAACTTGTAACAGAAAATTACTATTATGTTGATAAAACGGAATATATAGAAAAGTTGGAAGAATTGCCAGAAAAAAGAATAATGTTTTTACGCCCAAGAAAATTTGGAAAACACTATTTACAAGTGTACTTGAAAATTATTATGACAAAAATAAAATAGACAGTTTCGAAAAAATTATATGGAAATACGTATATAGGAAAAATCCAACAAAATTAAAGAACAGTTATTGTATATTAAGATTTAATTTTTCAGGAATAAATACAGAAAATGAAGAAACAACAATGAAAGGATTTAAAGAAAAAGTAACAATATCTATAGAAGGATTTACAAAAATATATGGTATAGATTTTTATATAAACCCAGAACAAACAGTAGAAGGAATGACAAGAAGTTTAATAGAAGCATTTAAAATACAAAACCAGAAGAAAAAATATATATAATAATAGATGAATACGATCATTTTGCAAATGAATTATTAGGATTCAATCCAGAACAATTTAGAAATCTAGTATCAAAAATGGAAAAGTAAGAAAATGGTATGAAATATTAAAAGAAGGAACAGAAACAGTAGTAGACAGAATATTCATAACAGGAGTAGCACCAATAACACTAGACAGTTTAACAAGTGGATTTAATATAGGGAAAGACATATCACAAGATGTAAGATTTAATGAAATGATGGATTTACCAGAGAAGAATTAGTACAAATCTTAAATAATGAAGAAATACCGGTAGAAGAGCAGGAAAAGATATTGCCAATAATGAAAGAAAATTATGATGGATATAAATTTAGTATGAAAGCAAAAAGTGAAATATATAATTCAAATATGTGCTTATATTTTTGTCAGAATATTCGTGGTCAAAAGAAGTACCAGAAGATTTAATAGATGTAAATATAGCAAGTGATTATAATAAAGTGGGGAAAATGCTAAACTTATGTAAAGGTGAAAACAGATTGGAAATATTAAGAAAAACAGTACAAGGAGAACCAATAATAAATAAAATAGTAAAAAATTTAATCCAGCAATAGAATTTACAGAAAATGACATGATATCAATGTTATATTACTTAGGATATCTAACAATATCAGGAGAGTTAGTAGGAATACCAGAACTAACAATACCAAACAAAGTAATGAAAGAAATATATGCAGACTACTTTATGCAAATGATGGACAAAGAAGCAGAATTCAGAATAGACAATAATGCGAACCAAGAAATATTAATACAATTAGCAAAAAGAAGGAAGAATAGATAAAATAGTAGAAATATTAAAATATATTTAAACAATTTATCAAATAGAGACTTAATAAAAAATTTGACGAAAATATATAAAATTAATATTCTATTGTATAGCAATGAATATAAAAGCATACTCAACAAAATCAGAAATGGAAGTAAACAGAAATTACCCAGACATATTGCTAGTACCAAGAGACAGTAGCAAAGGATATAAAGCAGTAATGGTAGAATTCAAGTACATAAAAAAGGAGAAGTAGCAAAACTAGAAGACAAACAAAAAAGAAGCAAGAGAACAAATAGAAAGATACAGCAGTTTTGAAGATATAAAAGACATACAAGGTCTAAGAAAATATACAATAGTAGTTGCCACAAATGACATTTATGTAGAAGAAATAGTATAAGGTGTTTTCAGACCAAACCAAATATTTAGTAGGTGTTTTCGGGGGCGGCCTCAAAAAACACCCATTCATAACAAAAAAAATAAGAAAAAATATATTAAAAGTCTAACAGTAAAGATACTAGAAAGTGTCTACTGTTAGACTTTTTAATTTCTGTATTATATAAAAAGTGATAATGTAATATTATAAAAATTACTATATAGGTGAATTTTTGTATACTTTTTATTAAGTATGTAACTTAATAAAAAAAAATAAAAAACGTCTACAATTACTCTCACTAGAGCTTTACAGACTTTGTGAAAATATATTAATTAAAAAAAAAAAAGATATTGCATTTTTTGTTGGTATATGGTATAAATTGTAACATAAAGTTTTATTAAGTTACATACTTAATAAAAAAACAATAAAAGGAGGAAAAAACAAATGCAAAAGCTAAAAAGAAAACACAAGAGGAATAACATTAATAGCATTAGTAATAACTATAATAGTAACACTAATACTAGCAGGAATTGCAATAAACGCTTTAACCGGAGAAAACGGAATAATAACAAAAGCGACAGATGCAAAAGAAAAACAGCAAAAACAAACGCACAAGAAAAGATCAACTTAGCAATATTATCAGCAATGACAAAAAAGGAAACGGAGACATAGACAACGCAACACTAAGGGAAGAATTAGAAAAAGAAGGCTTAACAATAAAACTGAAGGAGATACATTACCATGGGAAGTAGTATATGATAAATATATTTTTACAATAGACGAAAACTATGGAGTAGAAGAAGTCAATGGAATAAGTCTATCAAAAAAAGGAAATAAAATTAATAAGTGGAGAAAATGAAACAATAACAGCAACACTAACAGAAGGAACAACAGGAAAAAATAACATGGGAAAGTTCAGCACCAGACATAGTAAAAGTAGAAAATGGAAAATAACAGCATTAGGAGAAAAGCGGAACAGCAACAATAACAGCAAAAGTAGAAGGAACAGAATATCAAGCAACATGTACAGTAAAAATAATCCAAAAATAACAACAATTACAGCAGGAAATATAGAAATGAATATAGGAGACACACAAAAATAAATGTAACAACAACACCATCAGAAGGATTAATAGAAGATTTAGAATATACATCAGGAGTCCAACAATAGCAACAGTAGGAGCAGACAGAACAAAAAGGAATAGCAGAAGGAACAGCAGTAATAACAATAAGAGGTAAAAATTCAGGAGTATCAACAACATGTACAATAAAAGTAACACCAAAAGTAACTAAAATAACAAAAAATCACAGCAAGTGATTTAACACTTGAACCAGGAAAAACAGGAAAACTAAATGTAACAATAGAACCAACAAATCAAACAGAAGGAGTAACATACATCAGGAACCCAATCAGTAGCAACAGTAGAACAAGATGGAACAGTAAATGCATTGACACAAGGAACAACAATAATAACTATAAAAGGAAAAGTCTCAGGAGTATCAACAACATGTACAGTAACAGTAAAATCTAACAAGATAAATGGAGCAATAGAAGTAGGAGAATATGAAAAATATTACGGAAAGAAAGTAACAAATTATACAGCAGGAGGAAAAACATATAGAATATTCTATATAGATACAGAAGGAAAATTCGGAGATAAAAATACAGTATATCTAAAAGCAGACTGGACAGCAAATGATACTACATTATCAAGTTATACAAGCTACACACCAAGTGGAACAGATTTAGCAACATATAAAAAGCTAAATCCAAGTTGGGCAGCAAAAAGAGGAAGTAGTACATCAAGTTGGAATTATAATGAACATGCAGCAGCATGGTTATGTTCACCAAGTAAATGGGCAACATATTGTGATACATCAAAAGCAAATTATGCAATAGGCTCACCAACAGCAGAGATGTATGTGGCATCATATAACCAAGTATCACATACAACAGGAAATTATAAATTAGGAGCAACATATAGAGAAACAAGTGTACCAGGATATATATATACATTAAATGGAAAGCAATCAACTATATCAAATAGTGATTATTGGACAGGAACAGATTCTTTAGATTATACAGGATATAATAGTATGTATTGTGGAAAAAACGGTTCTAAAGGAGACTATTATTGGTGGCTCGCTTCTCCGTCGGCTTACTTCTCTGACTCTGTGTGCTATGTGTACGGTGACTACGCTTACTTGTACAACGACTACTATGGCAACACGCTCGGTGTTTGCCCGCTAGTTTCTCTAAAATCTAGCTTCCAGTTGGAAATAGAACAATAAAAAAAGTGCAAAATAGATATTGTAAAACATTGAGATTATATGTGGTGCAATCAGGCCCCCGTGTCTGATGGCACCTGACGATTTTTTAATAAGGAGGAAATCAGATGGGTGTTATGCAAATGGCAGAGCAAATAAAACTAGTTCATCCAGATTATCTTTTATTATTTAAAGTAGAATGTTTTATGATACTTATGGAAAAAGATAGTTACATAATTGCAGGAAATTTTGACTATTCACAAAATACAGTAAATGGAATACAAAAATGCGGTTTTTCAAGAAAAGTATTACGGAAAAGTTATAACTACATTAGAAAGCAAAAAATAAATTATATGATAATAGACCCAAGAAATAATTACAGAATAGATGAAAAAAAGTGATAATAGAAATCTGAATGAATACGAAGAACAAGCAAAAAAGCATATACAATAGTAAAGCAAAAAAGAAAAGTAGAAAAATAAAAACGACCTTGAAACTTATATTGGAAAAAGAAAATTTTAGAAGTATATCAAGTAAAATGGAAGAAATATTAAATGAGAACAGAAAAATTTAAAGTAATAGAATTTATAAGGCAACTAATAATTGCAGTAGATAAAAATTAATTAATTTTCCAAAAAAAAAAAATGAATTGAAAAACAGAATAAGGTCAAATAGTTATGATATTTTAGAATTAATATATGAAGCAAACTCAACAGAAAATATAGACAAAAAGGTAGATTTGTTACAAAAGATATTAGCCAAAGTAAAAGTAATTGATTTTTTACTAAATCTATCTTTTTGACAGAGAAATAATAACTTCAAAAAATACCTAAAATTAGCTAATAGAATAGATGATATAACAAAATTCACAACAGGTTGGTTAAATACTATTGTAAAAACAAAACTTGACAATATAATTTTATATTTATTGGAATGTTTTGAAACTTAAATTTAGCTTACCATAATAACATTTATATAGATTGGGGCTTGGTTGAATGTGGCTCGCTTCTCCGTCAGCTAACAACTCTAACAATGTGTGCAATGTGAACGGTAACAACGCTAACTTGAACAACAACAACTATAGCAACACGCTCGGTGTTTGCCCGCTAGATTCTTTGAAAAAATGTGGATATATTCACTAAGGTGAATTATGAGAATCTTCAGAGAAACAAACCAATTCCCTTAATTAGGTATACATAACACTATATACTAAATTACATAAATAGAATAAATATAATAATATTATTACATATAAAAGATTTTATGTATTACACCTAGTTATAAAACAAAAATAGATGACCAAGTTTGTTAGTAAAGAAATTGAAAGGGAGCTTGTGTCTAGTACTGTTTTAGAGTATTGCTAACACCAGTACTCTTTTTTAATATTTTTAATTTAAAGAATGGGAACCAACTATGAAAAGAATAGGAAATTTATATGAAAATATATATGACATGGATAATATAGAAAAGGCATATAAAGAGGTATGCAAAAAACACAAGAAATGAAAGAAAAAGTTTTTAATATGAAACAATATAAAGCAATTTATATATCAAGAATATATGAAATTTTAAAAACAGAGAATATAAAGTAGGACCATATAACAGATTTGTAGTATATGAACCAAAAGAAAGACAAATAGTAAGTCAAGGAATACAAGACAAAGTAATAAACCATTTGGTTGCAAGATATATTTTATATCCAGCAATATTACCATGTTTAATAGAAACAAATGTAGCAAGCAGAATATATAAAGGAACAAGTGCAGGAATAAGATATGAAAAAGAATTTATAAAAAAATGTAATATAAAGTATAATAAATATTATATTTTAAAATGTGATGTATCAAAATTTTTGCAAGCATAAATCATGACATACTAAAAGAAAATTAGAAAAAGAATAAAAGATAGAGAGGCATTAAAAAATAGTATTTGACATAATAGACAGTAATGATAAAGGATTATATATAGGATCTATGGCAAATCAAGTGCTAGCAATATTTTATTTGAATGATTTAGATAAATTTATAAAAGAAGAACTAAAAATTAAGTATTATGTAATGTTATCAAGACGATATGTTATTATTTCATAAATCTAAGAAATATTTACAATATTGTTTCAAAGAAATAGAAAAATTTTTGGAAAAAGAAAAACTAAAATTAAACTCAAAAGTAGAATATATAAAAAACACAAATAATTATACTTTTTAGGAAGAAATCCTAAAGGAAAGTATGTAAGATATAGGAATGTAAGAAGAAAATTTAAAGCAAAAAGATATTTATATGAAATTAATAAAATAGACTTATATAGTTTGTGCTGTTCATTAAATAGTTATAGAGATGTAATAAAAGATGAACATAGGATTATACCTAATGTTCATCAAAATAAGAATTAAACTTATTACCATAAGTTTGAATATTTAAAATACGTAAATCTTCATTTTTAGAGTCTTTTTCCAAAAAGTAATATGTATGAAATCAGAAGGGAGAGCATCAGAGATTAGTTCTCCCCACTCAATTAAACAAATTCCATTCTCAAAATATTCTTCTCCACCGATTTCATAAAAACTCAGACACATCAGATAAACGATAAACATCAAAGTGAAAAATAGGAATTTAGTAGTTTTATATTCATTAACAATAGTAAAAGTTGGGCTAATATCTCCAAGACAAGTTTTATAGAATCTCATCTTTTTTGTAATTTAGAAGCTAAGTTTTTAGCCTTAAAAAGATTTATAAGTATAATTCAGCAAATTCATCATCAATATCTTGATGGTGAATAGCAGGATTTGTAGAGAAAGCCCATGACAAGTAGAATCTCTAGAACTACAAGTTGGTGATTTAAACAAGCAGAACGAGAAATTGCTAACGAATATAAATAATCATCAGTTTTAATCTTTACTTTTGGCATTTCTTTAATTTTTTTTTCTGCAATAGCCTTTTTTCTAAGGCTATCTTCATCAAATTTCGAAATGTTGTAGTCATCTATAACATTTGAAGGTACAGACATAGGAACATCAATAAAATTTTTAATACGTATTCTTGCTAGTTTTTCTTTAAGATCTTGCTGTAACTTTGGATTAGAGTCATCTTCTAAAACAGAAATAGGCAAATCAATTGAATCTAAAAATTCATTTAGATCTTGTGACTCATTTTTGGATCAACATATTCAAAAAATTCTCTTAGCATCTAAAGATTTTCCAGACATACCACTATGAAAGAGCAGAGCCTTTTTAGATTGATAAAATCTTTCTTTTTGATTGTAGAAAAGTTTCTATATCTCCATAAGGTGTATGTAAAGTATAATAAATAGCAGCAAAACCATTAGACTTTTTAGCAGTTTTAGAATAGTCATAAGTTACATTTAAAATATCTTTTATTATTTTCTGATTTAAAACAGTTCCTATTGTATTATTTAAAATATTAAATTGCAATTTATCTTCTAATAAGTGTTGCAAGTTTGAAAAGTAAAGTTTTTAGTTCACATCTCTGAAGGTCTGTTATAGATGAAGCAAAATTATGTTGTAATAAACCATTATTTATACGTTCTTCTATTAAGGCTAATTCTTCTTGATAAGAAGGAAATCTTTCTTCATCAAAACCATGATAATTTAAATCAATAATATTTTTTGCAATATTTGTTTTTTAAATTTAAAAAGTTTTTCAGAAATAAATTCATTAATTTTAGGTTTTGTTTCCATTATAAAATTAGTGTATTTCATATCTTTTTGCAATTAAATATCTATAGACTCTGAAAAATCAAATCATTTTATTGGGTTCTTGTTTTGCATCATATTGACCTTCTTCATAGCTAAGCAAAATTGGTTCTCTAAAATGGTCTAAAAGTATAGTTGCAGCTTGGATATCCTTTAGTTGTAGAGTTCTGTTGGAAAAATATTTTCAAAATTTTCTAAAGTAAATTTTTTCCATATTCAGAACAATTATTCAAATATTCTACAATACTTTTTTAAACTCTTTTTGAATATTTTTCATATAACTCAGATCAGCTTTTGGTACGGAAAGGAATCCTAATTACCAAATTTGGATACATTTTTCTATAAGTCAAATAAATAGCTGCAGTAAGATAACATAAATATTTTTTAGCTTTTATAGAAATTTTTATCTTGATAAATATCCAAATAAGAAGAAACAGTATCATGCAAAAATTTCTGTTCCTTCTGAAGATCAGTTTTGGGAAGACCAGCTTTTGCTCAGTGACTTTTAGTGAATTCAAAAACTATGTTTATCATTTTCACTCATAAGATCAACCTTTCTTTAGTTTTATAAATTATCAACTATCAATATCAGAATTAGGTAAAAAAAAGTTGTTTTTTTATTATCTAATATTGAATCTAATTTTTAGTATAAATAGGTTCTTTTACTAATAAATTATCATAATAATGATGAACATTTTTTTTCATATTATATCTTTCAATATAACCATTAAAACGATAAATAGTGTAGTCTGGTGAAACATGATTCAAATTTTTAATATATTTTTTAGTGATTTTTTATTCAAATCATGAGGCAAATTAAGAAGTCTCCTCTTTTTACCAGGCAATGCATCATGACTGTGGATGGACAAATACTCAATAGAAGAAGAACGATCCTGTAATTCACTTATCCAATCAGGCAAAGAAGAACTCTCAATTGAAAAGTGCATAGAAGTATAACCCTGGTCCTCAGAAAAAAAACTTTTGCCTTTTGAATTTAGATGTACCCCTAATTTTTTAGTTTTTCAGATTTTTCAAATATTTCTTCAATTGCATATTCACCAGCAATTGTATTCAAAAGACTATTCAAATTTTTCAAAGCAAAATCTGTAGTATCAAATTCTAGTTTTAATTGTTTATATTCAAATGAACTCTTTATTTGAAAAAATTTTCATTTTTTCTTGTATATGAGTATAATTACATAATAATTTATTACGCTTTTTAAAAGAGTATTAAAATTACAACAATCATCTAAATATATTAAATATCTTTGCAATATGCAAAATCTCTTTTTTTTAAAAGTTTATCTTGCTCATTTTCAATAGTGTCTGAATCTTTATAAAATATTGTTTTTGTAAATCAAATAATTTTTTTTGGTATTTATCAGCTTTTTCTTTACAAGAATTTATAAAGTTGTTTGAAACTTTAAAATCATTAGATATATTTTTATAACTAATCTCATTCCAATTATATCATAATGAACATAAGGATTAAAACGAGAAGTAAAATAAGATGTGTTATCATTTGTACTTACTATAGAATCTTTGAAATATTATTAGTAAAACTTTTTGAGACTTATATCTATATTTAAAAATCATATCTTTACCAAAATAATCTTTCTAATTCTTGACCTAAAGTAGAAAAAATCAATATCCGTATATTCTCTGATATTTTGGCGTTTGCAATAATTGGAATAATGATTGATTTATATTTTCAAATAAGGGAACAGATAAAGAGCTTCTAAATAGTTCATATTTATCAGGCATAAACATCACACTCCTATCTAAATATTATACCATAAAATTCCCAAAAAGAGCAATGATTTTGGTAACATCAAAAATCACCGATTAGATTTTTGGGGAATATTGTTTTTTATGATATATGTGATTTTACAAAAGGCATTTAAAAAACAAAAAGTATATATACTAAATATTCATAAAATAAAGAAAGGAATGTGGTAAAAAATGAAAAAACCAGAATTATTAGCACCAGCAGGTTCATTTGAAAAAGCAAAAATAGCATTTTTATATGGAGCAGATGCAGTGTATTGTGGAACATCATCACTATCACTTAGAACAAGAGCTGACATGCACGATGATGACCTAGAAAAAACAATAAAATATGCACATAGCATTGGAAAAAAAGTACACGTAACATTAAATATATTTGCTTGGGATGAAAATATGACGAAATAATTGAAATGGCAAAAAAACTAGAAAAACTAAAACCAGATGGAATTATAGCAGCAGATGGTGGAGTAGTAGAAATATTAAAACAATATGCACCAAGTGTAAAAATAAATGTTAGTACACAAGCAAACATAGTAAGTTTACATGCAAATTTCTGGTATAAGAATGGCGCTAAAAAGAGTGAATTTTAGCAAGAGAAATGAATAAAGAACAATTAAAATACATAATGGAAAATAAACCAAAAGAAATGGAAGTAGAAATATTTGTCCATGGAGCAATATGTTTTGCCTTTTCAGGAAGATGTTTTTAAGTGATTTTTATCAGGTAGAAGTGCCAACTTGAGGTTCATGTAGCCAAAGCTGTAGATGGTCATATAATTTATATGCAGAAGAAAAAAACTCCTGGAGAATATATGCCTATAGAAACAAATGAATATGGAACAAGTATTTTTTCTTCAAAAGACCTATGTCTTAATAAATGAAATACCTGAAATTGTTGATATGGGCATAGAAAGCTTGAAAATAGAAGGAAGATTAAAAACAGAATATTATATAGCAAGTGTAGTATCAGCATATAGAACTGCAATAGATGATTATATAAAAATCCAGAAAATATAATGGAAACAATATTTAAAAGAATTAGAAAAAGTAAAAACAAGAGGACTAACAACATTTTATTTTAATGATAGAAATAATAAAGACATTCAAGAATATGGTGGAAGACAATATAATGAAATATATGAATTTGGTGGAAAAATAATAAAATATGAAGAAAAAAAACAGTTGTTGAAATTAGAAATAGAATGCAGGTTGGAGATGAAATGGAATTACTAATTCAAATAATTTTGAACCAATAAAATTTAAAATAGAAAAAATTGTGGGATGCAGAAACTAATGAAGAAGTAGATCATGTAAGCCCTGGAGTAAAGGTCAACAAATTTTATTACACATTCCAATAAAATGTGAAAAAGATTGGATTTTAAGAAGAGTAAAATAAAATGTTATAGTTTTAATACTTATTTTTTAAGGTTGCGTTTTTAATTAGAATAATACTATTAGCGTTTGGAGAAACATAAAACCGTTCATGAGCATAATATATAAAAAGAAGTAACAAATATTACAAATGAACTTTGGAGGTAAAAATGAACAGGTTTATGGATAAGTTAAAAATAGATTAAAAGATGTATGGATCCAAGTGATATAAATATGGAGCAAATGGAGACACTTATAAAGCAAGGCGCAATAGTAATTGATGTACGTAGTCCACAGGAATTTGCAGAAGGGCATATTCCAGGAGCTATATGCATTCCAGAATATAATATACAAAGAGAAATAAGAAACAAAGTGCCAAATATAAATTCTTTAATAATTGTATATTGTGATAGTGGAGTAAGAAGTAAAAATGCACAAAAAAAGATTACAAAAATGGGATATAAACAAGTGTATAATTTGTGTAAATAACATTTTACAGATAGAATTATTGCAAAAACAAACTGTTTTCAAATATTCGTATATAATTATTTATATATACAAAAAATAAAAATTTTATAGAAAAAATAAATATTTATGCTATAATGCAGATGAATAAAATAATAATAAAAGGAGCAAAAGAAATGTTAAGTTTAATAGTAGCAAAAGCAAAAAAATACAATAGGAAAGGATAATCATTTATTATGGCACATACCAGATGATTTAAGAAGATTCAAAGAAAGAACAACAGGACATACAATAATTAATGGGAAGAAAAACATTTGAATCATTAGGTGGAATTTTACCAGATAGAATGCACATAATATTAAGTAGAAATCCAGATTTTATAATAGATTCAGAAAGTGTAAAAGTAGTACATTCATTACTAGAATTACAACAATATATGGATGATGAAGAAGAACATTTTTGTAATAGGTGGAGCAATTATATATAATTTATTAATGCCATATTGCAAAAAATGTATGTTACTCAACTAGATAAAGATTTTGATGGTGATACTATTTTTCCAAAAATTAATGAAGAGGTTTGGAAAGAAGTTTCAAGAGAAAAAGGACCAGATGATGTTATTAAAGAATTTAACTATGAATATATAACTTATGTGAGAAAATAAATAAAATAATAGCTTTAGGTTAAACTAATAAAAACAAAAGAAAGGACGCAAGAAAATGTTTAAACCTAAAAGCTATTTATTATGAAAAAGATATAGAAAACTATGAGTTAGGAAAACAATTATTAGAAAAATATAAAGAAGTACCGAAAGTAAAAATAGAAAATCAAACAATATAGAAGAAATGAGAAAAAAATCAAATAAAGAATTTGTAAATATGAAAAGAAATTTGATAATAGGGAGTAAGAAAAACACATAAATTTGTAGAAAACCATAAAACATCAGATTATTTAGTACCATATACATCGTCAGGGTGTACAGCATCATGTATGTATTGTTATCTAGTATGTAATTACAACAAATGTGCGTATTTAAGGTTGTTTGTAAATAGAGAGCAAATGCTAGAAAAAATAATAAAAGTGGCAAAAAAATCAGAAAAAGAATTGACCTTTGAAATAGGAAGTAATAGTGATTTAATATTAGAAAACACAATAACAGGAAATTTGCCATGGACAATAGAAAATTTCAAAATTCTCCAAAAGGACATCTAACATTTCCAACTAAGTTTGATATGGTAGATGATATTTTAAATATTGATCATCAAGGAAAAGTGACAGTTAGAATGAGTGTAAATCCAGAAGAAATTATAAATAAAGTTGAATTTGGAACATCAAGATTAAAAGGAAGGATAGAAGCAATAAATAAATTAAAAGAAGCGGGATATAAAGTTGGAATTTTAATAGCACCAGTAATTATGGTGGAAAATTGGAAAGAATTATATTTGAATTAATAAAACAATTATCAGAAAATCTTACAGAAAAAGGTAAAAAAAGATGCTTTTTTGAAATTATTTTTATGACATATAGTTTTGTTCATACAAAAATCAATGAAGAAGCATTTCCTAATGCAATAAATTTGTACAATAAAGATTTAATGACAGGTAGAGGAAAAGGGAAAATATATGTATAAAATAGGTCTTAGAAAAAGATGGAGAAATTTTTTAAGAGAACAAATGAAAAAATATTTTCCAAAGAATGAAATTATGTATATAGTTTAAAAGCGAAAGTTTGTTTTTACAAAATATGTTGATTTTTAATAATATATATGATATACTGTCTACTACGAAAAGGAGAATAGCAGACTTCATTAATAGTAAAAAAGTTAATAAAATATAGCTAATTTATATTGTATGAAAGGATGGAATAAAAGATGGAAAATAAAAAAAAGAGCAGATTATATAAGTTGGGATGAATACTTTATGTCAATAGCAAAATTATCAGCCAAAAAGAAGCAAAGACCCATCAACACAAGTAGGAGCATGTATAGTAAGTAATGATAACAGAATATTATCAATAGGATATAATGGAGCACCAAATGGATTTGATGACGACAAATTTCCATGGGCAAGAGAAGGAAAAATTTAGAAACAAAATATCCATATGTGTGTCATGCGGAAATGAATGCAATATTAAATTATAGAGGAAGCAAAAAAAGATTTAGAAAATGCAAAAAATATATGTTGACTTATTTCCATGTAATGAATGTGCAAAAATAATTATACAATCAGGAATTAAACACATAATATACCTATCAGATAAATATGCAAATTCAGAAAACAATATAGCATCAAGAAGATTATTTGACGAATGTGGTGTAAAATATGAAAAAATAAAATTAGAAGAAAACAAAAAATAGTAATAGACTTAAAAAATTAGTCACGCGTATAGTAAGCTTAAAATTTTGAAAAATAATGATATAAAAAATGTCTTAGGAAAGGATGCAAAATGGAATATTTACAAAAACTAGAATATAATAAAATATTAGAAAAATTAGCTTCATATTGCCATTTAGAAGCATCAAAAAAAGAGGCATATGAGTTAAAACCATATACAGAAATAAAAAATATAAAACAAAAATTAGAAGAAACAACAGAAGCTGTAAATTTAATTTATAGATGTAGTACACCACCAGCAATAGAATTTATAGAAGATAAAGAAGAAATCAAAATAATAAAAACAGAAGGAACTTTATCATTAAAATCAATAATAAATTTGACAAAAATATTAAAAATAAGTGGTTTATTAAAAAATATATAAATCAAGATTTTTTGAATTTAGAAAAATATAAAATTTAAAATCTATCTTTAACGAATTATATACAAATAAATGGGATTATAGAAAAAAGTAGAAAACAGTGTAATAGATGAATATACATTAGATGATAAAGCATCAAAACAATTGCAAGCAATACGTAAAAAACTAAAAAAATATAGAGCAAGATATAAGACAAAAATTAAATAATATGATACATTCATCAAATTATTCTAAATATATTCAAGAAAGTGTAATAACAATAAGAAATGAAAGATATGTAATACCAGTAAAAGAAGAATATCGCTCACAAATTAAAGGGTTTGTACATGATATATCAAGTTCAGGTTCAACAGTATTTATTGAACCAATTGCAATATTTGAAATGAATAATCAGATAAGTAATTTAAAGATAGAAGAAAACATAGAAATAGAAAGAATAATAGCAGAACTTTCAGGTTTATTTTATCCATATACATTAGAAATAGAGAAGGATATACAATATTTAAAAAAATTAGATTTATATTTGCAAAAAGCAAGATATTCAAAGGAAATAAAAGGAAATCAGCCAAAATAAATACAAATAAACAGATAATATTAGAACAAGCAAGACATCCTTTAATAGATTATAAAAAAGCAGTATCAGTATCATTAACTTTAGGAAAAAGAATATCAGATGTTATTAATAACAGGACCAAATACAGGAGGAAAAACAGTAACATTAAAAACAGTGGGATTGCTTACATGTATGGCATGTAGTGGTTTACATATACCAGCAAAAGAAACTTCAAGTATAGGAGTATTTAAAAAATTTTTGCCGATATAGGAGATGATCAAAGTATAACAGCTTCACTTAGTACTTTTTCTGCACATCTGAAAAACATTGTAAATATAGTAGAAAACTCAGATAATAATACACTTGTATTAGTTGATGAATTAGGATCTGGAACAGATCCAGTAGAGGGACAAGCATTAGCAATAAGTGTATTAGACTATTTAAAAGAAAAAGGAGTATTAGCAATTGCAACAACACACTATCAAGAGCTAAAAAATATGCAATGGCAACAAAAGGCTTCCAAAATGCATCAGTAGAATTTGATGTAGAAACTCTAACACCTACATATCATTTATTAGTTGGAATACCAGGTAAAAAGTAATGCTTTTGAAATAAGCAAAAAAGCTTGGATTAAAAAAGATGAAATAATAGAAAAATCTAAAAAGAAGATTGCACAAAGATGAAATAGATTTTGAAGAACTAATGAAAACAACTATATAATGATAAAAGAAAAAATTGAAGTAGAAAAACAAGAAATAGAAGCAAACTTAAAAGAAGTTAAAAATTTAAAAGAAAAATTAAAACAAAATCATACTGAACTTTTAGAGGCAGAACAAGAAAAAATACAAAAAGCAAAAATAGAAGCTCGCAATATTATTTTAGAGGCAAAAGAAGAAGCAAATGAAATAATAAGAAAAATGAAAGAAATAGAAAAAGAAGCAGAAGGGTATAGATGCAAATAAAAAACTAAACAATTTACGTAATAAATTAAATGAAGACATAAAAGAACAAAATCAAGAGTTAAACACAAAAAAACGCAAACAATAATACAGAAAAAAGAACAAGTAAAACCAGGAATAACAGTATATGTAGAAAATTTAGGACAACAAGGGAACAGTAATATCAAATGTGTCTAAAGATGAACAAGTATTAGTTCAAATTGGAAGATTAAAAATGAAAGTACAAATTCAAAATTTAATAATTTTAAAAAACATCAAAAAACTAAAAAACAAAATAGTGTTTCACAAAATATACAAAGATGAAATAAAACAAAAATGCTAAAACAGAAATTAATGTAATAGGTTTAAATGTTGAAGAAGCAAGATTTGTAGTAGAAAAGTTTTTAGATGATAGTTTGTTAGCAATCTTCAGACAGTTAAATTGTACATGGAAAAGGAACTGGAAAATTAAGAGCAGGAATACACCAAATGCTAAAAAAGACCCAGCTGTAAAATCATATAGAATGGGACTTTTGGAGAAGGCGAAATGGGTGTTACAGTAGTAGAATTAAAGAAATAATATTAAATAGGTTATTTTTTAAAAACATTACAAGTATGAGTTTTCCAATAATTTATAAAAAATTGAAAGGAATGAAAAGTTAAATGCAAAATGACTACCAAAAATATATAAGAAACTTTTAGCATAATAGCACATATAGATCATGGAAAATCAACATTGGCAGATAGATTAATAGAGTTAACAGGAGTACTGTCAAAAAGAGAAATGGAAAGCCAAGTTTTAGACAATATGGAAATAGAAAAAGAAAGAGGAATAACAATAAAATCACAAGCAGTAAGAATGAAGCATAAAGCAAAAGACGGAATTGAATATACATTTAATTTAATAGATACACCTGGCCATGTTGATTTTAATTATGAGGTTTCTAGGAGTTTGGCTGCATGTGAGGGTGCTATTTTGGTTGTAGATAGTAGTCAAGGCGCTGAAGCACAGAACACTTGCAAACGTATATTTAGCAATAGACAACAATTTGGAAATATTACCAGTATCAAATAAAGTAGATTTACCAAATGCAAGACCAGATGAAGTAAAAAAAGAAATAGAAGACATAATAGGGATTCCTGCAGAAGATGCACCATGTATATCAGCTAAAACAGGGATTAAATGTAGATGAGGTATTAGAAAGAATAGTAACAGATTTACCTGCACCACATGGAGATGTTAATGCAAAAACGAAATGTTTAATATTTGACTCTTATTATGATAATTACAAAGGTGCTGTTGCATATGTAAGAGTAATGGATGGAAGTGTAAAAGTTGGAGATGAAAATCTTATGGCAACAAATAAGACATATACAGTTGCAGAAGTAGGATATTTTGTTCCAGGTTCATATATGCCAACAAATATTATAAAAGCAGGAGAAGTGGGTTATATAGCAGCAAGTATAAAAAATTTATCAGATATACATGTAGGTGATACAGTAACTTTAAAAAATGAACCAGCAGAAAAAGCTTTAGCAGGATACAAAAAGGTAACTCCAATGGTTTATTGTGGTCTGTACCCAATTGATGGAAGTGATTACGAAAATTTAAAATTGCATTAGAAAAATTACAATTAAATGATGCCGCACTAGAATATGAACCAGAAACATCTGCTGCACTTGGATTTGGCTTTAGATGCGGATTTTTAGGATTGCTTCACCTGGAAATAATTGAAGAAAGATTAGACAGAAATTTGATTTGGGACTTATAACAACAGCACCTTCTGTTATATATAAAGTACATAAAACAACAGGTGAAATTTTAGAAATATATAATCCAACAGAATTACCTACACCTCAAGAAATTTCATATATAGAAGAAGAGCCTTTTGTAACAGCAAATATCTTTTACCAAAAGAATATGTTGGAAATGTAATGGACATTTGTCAAAAAAGAAGAGGAATTTATATTGATATGCAGTTTTTAGATGAAAATAGGGTTACTCTTATTTATGAAATGCCACTTAATGAAATTATATATGATTTTTTGATAATCTTAAGTCTAAAACTAAAGGTTATGCTTCTTTTGATTATGAGTTTAAGGAATATAGAAGGTCTGATTTGGTAAAATTGGATATTTATATAAATAATGAACAAGTTGATGCTCTTAGCTTTATTTTACATAAAGATAGAAGTTATGAGAGAGGCAAAAAAATGGTTGAAAAACTTGAAAACTGAAATTCCTAGAAAATTGTTCAAAATTCCTATTCAGGCTGCTGTTGGTGGTAAAATCATTGCAAGAGAGACTATTTCTGCTATGAGAAAAGATGTGCTTGCTAAGTGCTATGGTGGGGATGTTACTAGAAAGAAGAAGTTACTTGAGAAACAGAAGCGTGGTAAGAAAAAGATGCGTGAGATTGGGAATGTGGAGGTGCCTCAAGAGGCGTTCTTGTCAGTCCTTAAATTAGATGATGAATAGCAGATTGGAAAATAATTACAATTTTGGACTACGTCAACTGCATTTAAAATTCAATCAACGTACCTTTGTATGCGCCTCATGAATTTTAAATTTGTTTCCTTGCCAAAATTTAATTCTTTTTCAATCTGAAAGAAAAAAGGAATAATTACAAATTTGGCGGCGTCAAACTGCATTTAAAAAGGGTAGAGTTAAAAAAAGTGAAAGAAAGTTTTAATAATAAATATGAGAAAAAAGAAGAAAAAATTTATGATGATCAAATAGAAGGAAGAAATTCAGTAATAGAATTGTTGGAAAGTAAAAAGATATAAATAAAATATTTGTAACAAAAAGGAGAAAACATGGTTCAATAAATAAGATATTGGCAATGGCAAAAGAAAGAAATGTAATTATAGTAGAAAAGATAAAAGACAAATGGAACAGATGGCACAAACACCAAATTATCAAGGTGTAATAGCAATAGTGCCTCCATTTGAATATTGCGAAATAGAAGATATTTTAGAAGAAGCAGAAAATAAGAAACGAAGATCCTTTTGTATTAATACTAAATGGAATAGAAGATCCACATAATTTAGGGTCTATAATAAGAACTGCTGAAACATCTGGTGTTCATGGAATAATAATTCCAAAAGAAGAGCAGCAGCAGTAAATAGTACTGTTGCCAAAACAGTCTGCAGGAGCAGTTGAATATATGAAAATAGCAAGAGTTACTAAATATTTCTGATAGTATTCAAAAATTAAAAGATAATGGTTTATGGATTTGTGGAACAGATATTGATGCTAAAAATTATTATTATGATCAAGATTTAAAAGGTCCATTAGGTATTGTTATTGGTAATGAAGGACAAGGAATGAGTGAAAAAGTAAAGAAAAATTGTGATTTTTTGGTTAAAATACCAATGAAAGGTAAAGTTACATCATTAAATGCTTCTGTTTCAACAGGAATTGTTGTTTATGAGGCTGTAAAACAAAGAATATAATATAAAGCTTGATGTTTTTAGGGGACGGACTCAAAAACATCAAAAACTAAAAAATTTTTTTTAAATACTATTGAATTAAATAAAAAAAAAGTTATAATATGAATGTACAAAAGTGAAGAGGAGGAAAAATGATAACAAAGAAAAAAAGACAATTAATAATGATAATATCAATTAGTATTACCAATTGTAATAATTATAGGAATATTAATAGCATTATATTTTACAACAGATATGTTTAAACCAAAATAAAATTATTTGAAAAATATATAGCACAAAATATTAATATAATAGACGAAATGGCTAAAAAAACCCAAAATAGAAATAATGCAGCAACAAATAACCAAAAAAATAACAGAAAATCTAAAAGCAACTGTATCATATAAAGACAGTAACAATAATATGTCAAATACAGTCAATAAAGCAGAAATAGATATATCAGGTCAAAAAAACAAAAGCGAAAATTATAATTACCAAAACGCTAGAATAGTATTTGAAAATGCAGACTTAGCTAGATTTGAATATTTACAAGACGGAGAAGAATATGGAATAAGATTAGATGGAATACAACAATTCATATCAGCTAAAAACGAAAATTTAGATGATTTGGAATTATTAACTGGAATATCAAAAAAGAACTTAAATATTATTCAAAATATGTATAATCAATTAAAACTATCTGATTTTATTGATTTTACACCAGATGAAATGCAAGTTATTTCAAGTACATATACATCAATATTAGAACAAAATACAGAAAAAAGTAACTATGAAAAAAAAATCAAATCAAAATGTAGTTGTAAATGGTAACACATATAAAACAAATGCATATACACTAAAAACAAAGTAAAGAAAAAAATTTAATAGCCTAATTATAACACTTTTAGAAAGAATAGAAAAAGATGAAATAATTTTAGGAAAATTAGATACTCTTCAATCAAATTTAGATACATATAATTTATACAACCAAGACAAAACTTAAGAGAAATTTTTATAAATCTAATAGATGAAAAACTAAATGATATAAAAATAATAATATAGGTGAAGAAGAAGTAGAAATAACAGTATATGAGCAAGATGGACAAACAATAAAAACAGTTATAAAAACACCTACAGAGAGTTTAACATTAGACACATTAAATAAAGAATTATATCAAATAAGTTTTGTACAAAAACTAGATAATAAAACAGTAGAAAATAACATAAAAATAGAAAGAAAAGTAACAGATAATTCACAAAATATAGGAATTCAATATACCAACAATACAGATGGAACAGAAGAAAAGAAATTTGAAATTCAAGTGGTTCAAAATAAAGAAGAAGATAAAATAGACAATAATTATAAAGTATCTTATACTGTTGATGGAAATATAGCAGAGATAAAAATTAATCAATATATAACCTGTGTAGAAGAATTTGAGAATCAAATAAAACTATCAGATGCAAATAATATAAAATTAAATGATTTAAGCCAAGAACAAGCTAAAAAATTGTTGAAATTGCCAAAACAGAATAGATGACATGGCAAGGAACACATTAGAAAAAAGTAAAATTAGAAGACATAAATAGTATGTTAAAGGATTTACTAATATTAAGAGAAAGTGAAATAAAATTTGAACAAAGACAAGAGGAAGTTGTAACAGAAGCAGAAAGAAATAGATTTAATTCACAGTTAACATTTTTTTTATAGGTAAAGAAGTAGATGTAACAAATATAAATCAATTATTAGATACAATTCAAGATTGTTTTGAAGATGCACAAATTTTTTATGAAGAAAAAGACGGATCAAGTAAAAAGCTACGTGGAATGATGCTAGATATAAAAAGAAAGAGTAGTAATGCTGAAAAAAACAGCTGAAATAAAAAAGGTTTTAGAAGAATATAAAAATGCTAAATTTACAATAGCCATGGCATTTGATGAAAATACAAAACTAATTAACAAAATAACAATTGTTTCAAATGAATTTTAAAAATAGAAAATAAAATTGATTTTACAAAAAAAAAAGACTTCAGTAAAAAATTATTGAAGTTCTTTGTAAAGTAAACAACAAAATTAAAAAATAAAGCAGTAATTAATATATTTTTTTTACAAAATGGTTAGTAAAAAAGAAAGGAAATAAAATGAAAGCAGATGAACAAATCTATAGCATGAGAACACTTAAACAACAAGAAATGATAAATAGAAGAAAAAAATAAAATAATGATAATATTAATTATATTGTTATTCATACTTATATTTACAGCTAACAAAGCAATAAGTAGTATAAAGATTCAAAAACAAAACAAAAAAAGAATATGAAAAACAAGCTATAGAATACAGCAAAGAACAACAAAAAAATAGAAGAAGAAAAAAAAAGCAGAAGAAGAAAAAAAAAGAAAAACTTAGTACAGATTACTGAAAAAGGAAAGCAAAATTTTGAAACAATTTATCATTCAGAAAATAAAAGAGTATTTTAACATTTGATGATGGTCCATCAACAGTAACTCCAACTATATTACAAACATTAAATGAAAAAGGTGTAAAGGCAACTTTTTTGTATTAGGAAGTAATGCAGAACATATGCCAGATATGGTTAAAAAATGTATGAACAAGGACACTATATTGCTAACCACGGATACTCACACGTATATTCATTAATATATTCATCACCAGAAACAGTTTTAGAAGAATTTAATAAAACAAATGGAATAGTACAAAATGCAATAGGAATTCTAATTTTAATTCACATTTATTTCGATTTCAGGAGGATATGTAGGTGGAAAATATGCAGATATAAAAAACAGGCAAAAGAACTATTAAATCAAAATGATATATATAATGTAGATTGGAATTGTCTTATCAGGAGATGCAGAGACAGGTAGTCCAACACCAGAGTATATAATGCGAAGAATACAAGAAACATCATACGGAAAAAATAGCTTAGTTATATTAATGCATGATGCACAAGCAAAAAAAGGTAACAGCTGAAAAATTGCCAGAAATAATAGATTATTTTGCAAGTCAAGGCTATGAATTTAAAACTTTTATGACATTTTTGAAAAGTAGGAAGGAGCAATAAAAGTGGCAAGAAAAAAAAAAGTTAACTTAGAACCAGAAATTGAAGAAAAATTAAAATATATAGGATTATCATTAGATAATATATCTCAAATTTAGAGGAAGAACAGCCATTAAATTATCGTGTTCCACGAGATTATGATGAAAAACCAATATAAACAATATAGATACATACCAGTTAGTAAAATTTCTATATTATTAACACCAACAAATAGACTAGATGAATTAGAAGAAAAGTATAAAAAAAGTCCACACCTTTAATAGCTTTTTTAGACAATCAAAACGAAGAAAGTAGTATAAGGCATTCTATATTTTTGAATATGTTAAAACAATTATCACTAGAAGAGCTCGAAAAACTAGAAAAGGAACAACAAAATTATCAAAAAAATGTACCATTTAGAGTAAAATATGAAAATAATTATTTATGGCAAATTTATTATGCAGAAAAACACAGATAGATATTTTATGTTGGTACCAACAGGAGATACAAATTATACAGCTTTTTTTATTTATTAAAAAGAAATTAGAAAATAAATCAAAAAGCTTTATTTATGCGCCGATTAGCGGAGTTGATTATTCAAGAAATTACTTTAAAAAAGTGAATTCAAAGATATTGGCAATTACCTAGAATTATTTGCAAAAGAATGGCCATATATTTATGAAGTATATAACAAACAAGAAGAACCAAGTATATATATAGTTGGAGAAACACATGTATATGGAAGTATAAAATCAATTTATAAAATAATATTGGAGAATCAATTAGAAGCAAATCATTATTATAAATTGTTAAAAGCAATGTTTATATTACAAACAGAATTACCTAACTATTTTACTTTTACAACAGATATTGATCAAAATGGAATTTAAATTTTATTGTGATGAACGTAAAATTAGATATAATGATATGGCAAGTTTTATAAAATCACAATATGCAGTAAGTGAAAGTTTAAAAGATGATACAATTGAAAAAATAGATCAATATAAAAAAACGTCTTGCAGATTTAAAACAAATAGCAGCAGTACAAGAAATAGAATACATAGAAAAAGAAAAACAAATTTCTACATTTTTGGAATGTAAAAAAACATTTTTTGGTAAATTTAAGTATTTCTTTAAATATAACAAAAAAAAAAAAAAAAAAATGAAAAAGTAGTATTAATTATAAAGATGACCTAAACGATGATAACATATTAACAGGAAGTTTATCAGAAATATTAAAAGGCAAGAAGAAAGCAAAAAGAAAAAAAATTGCTATGAGAGAAAAAAAGCAGAATTAGAAAATAATTATAGCGAATTAAAAGATAAAAACAAAATAGAAATTTAAAATTAAAAAAAGAATTGTACTATTGAAGAAGTAATAGAAAGTTATAGAGAATTACAAAAATAGAAAATGAATTGAAAAATGTTGTGATGGATATAAATGCAATAAAATTAAAGAATAAGAATATGGCTAAAAAGATAGAAAATGCAACAAATTTTATAGAAGAAATAGATAATCATAAAAGAAGTATTTTTGAATTCTGGAAATACAGTAATAAAGACGAAATTTCTGTTTTACCAGAGGGTGAAGAAGAGGAAGTAGGAGTTATTAAAAAAATAGAAAAGTATTCGAATATTCGGAAGATTTTGAACAATTTGGAAAAGACTTAGACAGATTGCAAAAAAAAGTATTAACATCTGAAGAAATGGATAATATCTATATATCAACTACAAGAAACTATACATACTCTTAATAAAATAATTACAAATACTGTAATTCCAAAAGATATAGAAACAGAACTAAAACAAATAAAAAAAGAACTAAAAGAAGAAGAATGACATAGATGAAGAATTTGATGTTTTTGATGATATAATAGAAGAAGACTACAAAAACCAAAAAATCAAAAAATCAAAAATATAGAGAGACATCAAGAAACAAATTTGAAATTTTAGATGTAAATAAAATGACTAAACAACTTGAATTTAAATTGAATTTTAGGAAAAATTATACAAGTAATAAAAGATGCATTTAATAGTATAAAATCTCCAGAGGATGCAACAATTTATAAGGCTATAAATGATGAAAAAAATTGATGAAAATGAGTTTAATGTTTTTAACTTAAATCCACAAGAGGAGGTTACAGAGGCGTTAGAAACAGATGGCAATGAGATAAATTTATATAAGTTGAATTTGAAAAAAGGGAGAAAATGTTTTAGGCTTTACTAATATTATTTATTGCGATAATAAAAAAATAAAACACTTCCTATTGGCATGGATTTTCTAATAAAGTTATGCTGGATTTGACTAAATTAGATAAGAAATTGAAAAAGTTGGAAAGTTTCATGTTGCAAAATTTGAAAATGAATCAGATGATTTTTCTAAGATTATTGTTAAAGATGTTTTTGTTTATGAAGAAAAATAAGAATAAAATAAAAGAATGTATTGAACAAAAGTGGACATTAGTAATATTGGCACTTATTAAAACATTTTAAAGCCCTGCATAAAAGCAGGGCTTAGGTTGCTATTTCACATCTTTTTTTTTTGAAAAAGGCCTTGGAAAAAATCCTTTGCTTTTTCGGTTTTGTCGGTAATTTTACAAAGTCTGGAAAAGGCATAGAACTTTTTACCATGTTTTAAAGCAATAATCTCAACTAAAAAATGTAACATGTAGTAAATGTTGTCATGTTCTTCTATAAGATTACTATTTTGTTCTTTTTCGTCGACAGACATAGAATTCCATTTTTCTGCAATTTTGTTGGCTTTATTTGTTAATTCTCGGCCTTCTTTATCTAGCTGTTCATCAGTCAAATCTTTGTATTGGTCATAGTCTAGTATGAACTCTATTTCTCTAAAGAAGTCTACTTCATGTTCTTCATCAAATTTTACAAAGTTGAACCGATTTGAACTGTTTACGTAAATTATACCAGGGGTAAACACTTTTCAAAGATAGATACTGGTATTGGTATACTACTTTGATTCAATCGCATCATGTCTTCCATTTGCACATATACTGTTTCTTTACCATTTTCTGTGTGAAATAATTTCATTTTTTTTAATTTCTCCTTTACAATAATTATTGTTAAAAGTTACTCTATTCAAAACTTGCATATAGCAAGATAATTAAATTATAATAATAGTTTAACATAAAATCTTGAAATATTCAAGGTTTTGTATAAAAGGATTTTGATTTCGTCTGAAATTATATAAAACATGGTTTGCGAACTTTTGTTCTAAAAATCTATTGACTTTTATGTAGAAACATTGTATAATTTGAAAAAAATTAGGAAGTGATAAAATATATGGATATAAATAAGAATATTATAAATTTAATCAAAAGGAATGACACAAAATTTAAAAATATAAAATTTATGCAAGATGAAAAGCTAAAAAAAAAGAATTCTTTACGTCTTTAAAAAATTATGAATTCAAACTAACAGAACAATCTGCATATGAAATAGCTTTATGGATAGAGTCAAATGAAAAACATTTATCTGCATCTAGGCAAAATAATTTTACTAAATATGCTTTAGGAGAAATTCTTTTAGTTGATTTAGGCTGGAATAACTATGATAGAGAATTTGCGTATATTCATCCTGCTGTAGTTATTAAAGAAACTGCTACAAAAATTTTTATAGTTCCATGCTCAAGTGGTACTCTAGAAAAGATAAAAATGGTAATATTTATCCTGAATTTGAAATAGGAACGCCTAATGATGGTTTTCAAAAAAATACTGTTGTTATGCTATATGAAGCAAAAGTATATTGACAAAAATAGAGTTATCTCAAGACTTGGTAAAACTTCTACTCAATTCTTCGACAAAATATACAATAAGTTATTCGAGCAAATATTTGAACCTATATATTATAAAATACAAAAATTAGAAAAAGAATCAATAATAATCTCAATTTTGCATATAATACTTATATAAATATAAAAAGAAATTTTTATATTTGATTGACTTATCGTATCAAAAAATGCTATACTAAATGTAGATATTTGAGGCGGTATGCCGATGCCTAGACTTTAGGGTCTAGATGAAAAGTTTAATAGCTTAATGCTTGATGACAAGTGTTAAGCTATTCTTGCTTATGAAAACCCCGTGTTATACACGGAGTTTAAAAGCTTCTAGTTATGAGAAAAAAATCCTCCTTTTGATATAATAGATGTGGTAGCCAACCGCAAATAAAATCGAAAAAGGAGGATTTGTCATGAAAGACAATAATAGTTTAGCACACACAGCACATGGAATTGCAAATATCATTTAGTATTTGCACCAAAATACAGAAGAATGCAAATATATGGACAGATAAGAAAAGATATAGGAGTAATATTAAGGAGATTATGCGAACAAAAAGGAATAGAAATAATAGAAGCAGAACTATGCCCAGACCACATACATATGCTTGTAAGTATACCACCTAAATATAGTGTATCAAGTATAATAGGATATTTGAAAGGAAAAAGTAGTTTGATGATATTTGATAGACATGCTAATTTAAAGTACAGATATGGAAATAGACATTTTTTTTTGTAAAGGCTATTATGTGGACACAGTAGGCAAAAATAAAAAGCAATAGAAGAATACATAAGAAAACAATTACAAGAAGATATAGCGACAGATCAAATAAGTATAAAAGAATATGTGGATCCGTTTGAAAAGAACAAAAGGAAAAAAGAAAGAAAAATAAAAGAATTAGGACCACTTAAGTGGTAGTCTGAGAAAGAAATGCGGTTGGCAACCCATTCAGTAGGGCTTAAGCCCAGAAAAGCCAGAAGAAAAGCCTTCTAGGCTAAGAACAAACCACGTGTTTTACACGTGGTTATGATTGAAATACCGCTGTTTTCACAAGCAATCATTTGTATTTTTTGTTAATTACTTTTTTTAAATTTTCCCACTTAGAATATTGTAAAATAGGCATAAATTCTCTAGCATACCAAAAATTCAACACCATTTTCGTTAATATGTTTTATGCTTTAAAATGTTCTAATAAGTGCCAATGTTATTAATGTCCGCTTTTGTTCTTTTAGGCAACAAAAAATCAACCATTTTCTGATTGATTTGTGTATTACATTTGTTTCATAGTTCGAACAAATATATTATTGGTGCCGGTGGTGGGACTCGAACCCACACGCCATTGCTGACAACAGATTTTGAGTCTGCCCCGTCTACCAATTCCAGCACACCGGCAAATAAGCATGTCCATATAGTAACACAAAAGCAAAAATGTCTATACTTTTTCTCAAAAAATCAACTTTTATAGAAAAAATAATATATTTAATATACTTGAAAAAGAGGACAGAAATGATATAATGTCGACAACATAAAAGGAGGGAAAAATATTAGAAAATAATCTAATATTAAAGAAAATACCAAAATTTTTTGTAGAAGAAACACAAGTAAATAAAGGAATAATAACAATAGAAGGAAAAGACGTAAATCACATAAAAATGTATTAAGAAAAAAAAAAAAGACGAAATAGAAATATGTATAATGCCAGAAAATAAAGAAGAAAAAGGAAAAGATACAATAAGTGAAATATTGAAATAAAAGAAGAAAGTATAAAATGTAAGATAAAAGAATATGAAGAAAGAGATGTAGAAGGAAATATAGAAGTAACAATATTTCAAGGGTTACCTAAAAGTGATAAAATGGAATTAGTAATTCAAAAATCAACAGAATTAGAGTACATCAAATTTATCCAGTAGAAATGAAAAGATGTGTTGTAAAGTTAAAAGGAAAAGATGAGGAAAAAAAAGTTGCAAGATGGCAAAAATATCTGAAGTAGCAGCAAAACAATGTGGAAGAAGCATAATACCACAAATAAAAGAAATTACGACAATAGAGTCAATATGTAGAAATATCCAAGATTTCAATAAAGTAATAGTTGCATATGAAGAAGAAAAAGAAAAAATTGAAAACAGAATTAAAGCAGCTAAAAGAAATTTTAAAAGCTGATGAGGTTTTAAAAATAGCAATAGTTATAGGTCCAGAAGGAGGAATTGACTATTCAGAAATAGAACAACTAGAAAAAGCAGGGGCAAGTATAGTAACATTAGGAAAAAAGGATTTTAAGAACAGAAACAGTAGCGTTAAATGTATTAAGCAATATTATGTATGAATTTACAGAATAAAAAATATAAAATTCTGGAAGAGTAAGGCTATGAAATAAAAAGTGTTTCAAATAAAGTATTATGTTATTCATTAATGTCAGTTTTGAGCTACATAAGAAAGGAAAGAATTTAACTATGGAAAATAGTGAAAAAAAAGCAAAGATTATATAACTATTTTAAAAGAAAAAAGAAAAATAAAATACCAGAAAAACATTGAAAAGATATTTATAAATATTTTTTTGCAATAATTGTAATGTTATATTTTTTATAATAAATATAGCTTATACAGGTTTAACATTAGATAAACTAGAGGAAGCTATACAATTATTTTCAGGGATATATTTATTTGTAGGATTAATATTTTAGAAAAAGCATATAAACAAGATAGTGGTGAAAAAACAATAATTTCAATGGAATTAATGGTAGTATCAATGTATTCATTATCAATATTACATGTAATAAAGAAATATCAATTTGATTTTCAAATCTATTTAACAGCATCATCATATATATGTGCAATTTATTTTGTCTTAAAGTCAATAATAATCTATACTAGAAGCAAAATGGAGATACTAGAAGGAATAAGTGATGTAAAAGAAATTGTAAAAAAGAAGAACCTATAAAAAAAGAGGCAACCAAAAGAGAACCAAAAAAGAATTGAGGAAATAAAACGCAAGCCAAACAAGAAATCTGTAAGTAAAAATTCAATAAATAAAAAAGCCTGCGAGTAAAAATCAGACAAGTAAAAATCCACAAGTAAAATTTAACAACCAAAAAAGTGTAAGTAAAAATTCGACAAACAAAAAATCTACAAATAAAAAACGAAGAAAACAGAAAAAACTATAAAAAGTAATTAGAAAAGGCTAATAAAAGGAATGTGATAAAATGATAAAAAAGTATGACAGGTTTTGGAAAAAGTAGTTTAATTAATGAGCAAAGAGAATACCAAATGGAAATAAAAAGTAAATCACCGTTATTTAGATATAAGTGTAAAATGCCAAGGCAGTTAAGTTATCTGGAAGAAACAATAAAAAGGAAATATCATCAAAAGTAAAAAGGGAAAGATAGAAGTATATATAACGTTTCAAGATAAAAAGTCAAGATGGTAAAAAATAATATTAAATAAAGACCTAGCAAAAGCATATATAGAACAATTAAAAGAACTAGCTATAGAAACAGAAATATCTACAGAAATAAATGTACTAGAAATAGCAAAGTTACCAGATGTATTTAGTGTTCAAGCAAATCAAGAAGATGAAAAAATTGAGCAAGAAATAATAGAATTAACAGATGAAGCAGTAAATAAATTAATAGAAATGAGAAGCTTTGAAGGAGCAAGAATTGCAGAAGATTTACAACAAAGAATAAATGGCATAAAAAGAAGAAATAATAAAAATATCTTCTATTTCTACTGGACTTATTCAAGATTATATAGTAAAATTAGAAAAGAGAGTAAAAGAATTGCTTAAATCAGGAGAGGTTGATGAAACTAGATTAGCACAAGAAGTTGTTATTTATGCAGATAAATGTTCAATAGAAGAAGAGGTAACAAGATTAAAAAGTCATGCAAATCAATTCGAACAAATGCTTAAAGAAGATATAGCAATAGGAAAAAAACTAGATTTTTTAGTACAGGAAATGAATAGAGAAATTAACACTATAGCATCAAAGGCAAATCAATTAGATATTATAAATGATGTTGTAGTTGTAAAGACAGAACTAGAAAATATAAGAGAACAAATACAAAATATAGAATAGGAGAATTAAAAATAAGGTTAATTACAATTTTAATTCTTTTCAAAATTAGGTTATACCTAAAGAAAGGAATGAGGTAAAATGCAATTAGTAAATATAGGGTTTGGAAATATAGTATCTGCATCAAGAATAATAGCAATTGTTAGTCCAGAATCAGCTCAATAAAAAAGACTAGTGCAAGAAGCAAAAGATAATAAAGTAGTTGTAGATGCAACTTATGGAAGACGAACGAGAGCAGTATTAATAATGGATTCAGGCCATATAATACTTTCTGCAGTTCAGCCAGAAACTGTAGCAGGAAGGGTAGACAAAGATATTGGCCCTGCACCAGTTATTACAGAATTTCCAGAGGAAAAAAGTAAAAATAAAATTAAAAATATTAAAAAGGTAGGTAATGTAAAATGATGGTAAAACCAACAGTTAATGAATTATTAGAAAAGGCAGAAAATCGCTATGCGTTAGTTATAGCAACTTCAAAAAGAGCAAGACAATTATCAACAGGAGCAAAACCATTAACTTCTAAAAAGAAGAGTCAATGGTAACATTAGCAGCAGATGAAATAGCAGAAGGAGAAGTAAAAATAGTAGAAAAAACTGAAGAACCACAAGATGATTTTAATGGAGAAATATTAGAAAATACAACAAGTGTTGAAGAACAAGTAGAACCAGGAGAAAATGAAAAAGGGGAATGAAAAATGTTAGTAATATTGTCAGGAGTTTCAGGTGCAGGAAAAGATACGATAAAACAAGAATTAATAAAAGAATGGAAAATGTAATATCACTTCCATCATTTACATCAAGAGAACCAAGACCTGGTGAAAAGAAGGGGTGCAATACCATTTTATAACAAAAGAAGAATTTAAAGAAAAATAAAAAAATGAAGAATTTTATGAATATGATTTACATCATGAAAACTATTATGGAACATCTAAAAAATTAATGAATGAAAAAAAAAAAAGTGGAAAAATAATAGTAAAAGATATTGAAGTAAATGGAACAGAAAATTTGATAAAAAAATTGGGAAATGATACAAAATTAGTAACAATATTCTTAAAAGTGGAAAAAGAGGAATTAAAAAGAGGCTAATTAATAGAGGGGACCATTTATCAGAAGCAGAGATGCAATTAAGATTAGACAGATTAGATTATGAGGAATCAAAAATAAAAATTATATGATTATGTAATTAAAATGATGATTTAGAAAAAAACTGTCAAATAATAATGACAATAGTAGAAAACGAAAAAAAAATTAGAAGATAAAAACAATTAGAGAAACCAAAGGTGGCAAAAAATGTGAATAATTAACAATAATATATATATTAGTATTTTTGGTATTTGCATTAGTGGCATTTGCAGCAATGCAAATAAAGTTGGCAGGAATGCAAATAAAGGATTTTTGGGGATTTATAGAAGCAAACCAAATGCTAGATAAATTATATCATTTTGCAAAACAATATCAAAAATATGTCTCCACAAGAGCAGGTAATATATTTAGCAGAAGCTGAAAAAAATTTTTTAGCATTTGATAAAGTCCCAAATGAATTATGGGAAGAAGAATATGAAAAGTATAAAGAAGTTCTAAAAAGTATAATGATATAAGAATGATAAGATGGGCTTCGTAAAAGCAAAATAATTATTTATTTAGAGTTTTAATTATTTTTGAATTTAAAAAAATTAAAACTTTAAGGAAGGAATGAGTATAAAATTGGAAGGAAAGCAAAGTATTTAGGGTACTATTTCTTTTCCTTATAATAGTTACATGCACAATAATTTTCTATTTTTCAAATCAAAATGGTGAAATATCAGGAGATACAAGTAGTAGATTTATAAGAAAAGTATTAAGTAATTTTTCAGAATATCAGAAATTAAGTAATAAAAGAAAAGAGCAAATTGTAGAAAAATTACAGCCTTTTGTACGAAAAAATGGCGCATTTTTAGCATATATACATTATTAGGCTTTAATTTAATGGGATTTTTCTTAACATTTAAACTAGGAAAAATACTAAAATATATATTACCAATAACAGCAGGAATGCTGTATGCAATAAGTGATGAATTACATCAAATGTTTTCAACAGGTAGAAGTGCAAGGTTTTTTTTGATGTAGGTGTAGATACATGTGGCGTTATCTTTGGAACTATATTAATAATGATATTTTCCAAAATAGTATATTGGGCAAGAAATAGTAGAGAATATAAAAAGATGAAAAAAAAGAGGAGGAAAAATAAAATGGCAGGAAAACATTCTATGGATGATAATGAAGTTCCAAAGGCGTTTAGAAAAACTGAAGTTAATAATAATACAGAAGAATTTTATAATGGAGGAAAAAGGGAAAAGAAATATGGAAAAACCAAAAAGAAAAAGACATATATTTAGAAATATAGTAATAATTTTATTGGTTTTATTAATAGGAATAATAAGTGCAGGATATGGGTATATTCAAAATAAGTTAGGCAAACTACAAAAAGTAGAAATAAATGAAGAAGATTTAGAATATCAAAAGAAGTTTCTGAAAATCTAACAGGATATAGAAATATAGCTTTATTTGGCGTTGACAGCAGAAATCATGATTTAGAAAAAGGTAATAGAAGTGATTGTATAATTATAGCAAGTATAAATAATAATACTAAAGAAGTAAAATTGATATCAGTATATCGTGATACTTATGTACAAATTCAAGGACATGGATTAGATAAAATAACACATGCATATTCTTATGGTTCAGCACAATTAGCAATAAATACATTAAATACTAATTTAGATTTGAATATATCAGAATTTGCAACAGTAAATTTTGATGTTGTAGCAGATGCAGTAGATGAATTAGGTGGAATAGAAATAAATATAGAATCACAACAAGAAATGAAATATTTAAATGATTATATTGTAGAAACATCAAAAGTAACAGGAAAATCAACACCAAATGTTACAAAACAGGAAAACAAACATTAAATGGAGTACAAGCAGTAGCATATTCAAGAATTCGTTACACAGCAGGTGGAGATTATAAAAGAACTGAACGTATGAGAGATGTATTAACAGCAATGCTAACAAAATTAAAAAAAAACGAAAAGTTTAAGTGAAATAAATAAATTTGCAGATAACATATTACCAAAAGTTTACACAAATATATCATCAGGAGATATTTTAGCATTAACACCAAGTTTAATGAGTTATAAAATAACAGATAGTATAGGTATGGCCATATACAACAAAAAGGAATAACATTAGATAGATGGTATGGAGTACCTTTTAACATTGGAAAAAATGTAACAGAGTTACATCAAGAAGCATTTGAGAGCCAAATTATACTCCTTCTGAAACAGTTAAAAATATAAGTCAACAAATTGTTAAAAAAGACAGGTTATCAATAAAAGAACAAAAGCGGACATTAATAATATTTTAAGACTTGTGAAAAAATATGTCGAAAAATGGTTGACAATAATTGTTGTAGCATATATAATTAATAGTGATATTTATATAAACTTTAAGGGGGAAAGTATAATGAATATTAATGTTGATTCACAAGAGGCAATATTAAGTAGAGACATTGTTATAGTACCTAAAATCGCAAAAAAGCAAAAAAAATAAATTATATAGGTATAAAAGAGCAATTGATGTAATAATAAGTACAATAGACTTATAGTGTTATCACCAATATTTTTAATACTTGCATTAATAATAAAATTAGATTCAAAGGACCAGTATTTTTGCACATACACGTTATGGAAAAGATGGCAAAAAAATTCAAAATGTACAAATTTAGAACAATGTATGAAAATGCACAAGATATGATAAATGATTTTACACCAGAACAAATGAAGGAATGGAAAGAAAACTTCAAATTACAAGATGATCCACGTATTACTAAAGTTGGAAAATTTCTAAGAAAAACAAGTTTAGATGAATTACCACAAATTGTTAATATTATTAAAGGCGATTTGTCAATTATAGGCCCAAGACCAGTAATTGAGGAAGAGTTAGAAAAATATGGAGATAATAAAGATAAGTTTTTGAGCGTTACCCAGGTCTTACAGGTTATTGGCAAGCTAATGGTAGAAGTTCTACAACTTATGAACAAAGAATGGAAATGGAGTTGTATTACATAGATAATATTTCGCCTAAATTGGATGTTAAAATATTTTTTAAGACTATTGAGTCTGTTATCAAAAAAGAAGGAGCAATTTAATGAAAAAAATTTCTTTGTAATATTAACATGGAATTCTGATAAGTACATTACAAATTGTATTGAATCAATAAATACAATTTGTAATTTTTGTACCCAAATAACAATAGTTGATAATGGTTCAACTGATAATATAATAAAAATACTAAAACCTGAGTTGACAGTAAAAATGGAAATACGCACCTGTAACCTAGTTGTATCAACTAGGTTAGGTGCGTAAATTGTTTCCGAAAGTTGTTGTGAAAATTAACTTTTTTTGGTTAATGCTAAAATTTTTTATTTCTTGCAGATTTCTATTTTTTAGCGAAAATCAATGTTTGTAACTCTTCCAATGTCCTTTAATATTGCATCATAATAATCAAATAAGTAATATCCATCAAGTTTTTCTTCTTCTGCTATTTTATCTTCATCAAGTGAAAGTTGAGATTATATACTAAATTAATAAAAAATAAATAGAAAAGTGCAAAAAATTAAAATTTGGACTTAAGGATTAACATGCACTACAACTGTGGATAACAAGTTGCAGTAAGTAGATATAAGTGGACAACTATTGAATTACCAATAATTACCAAATGCTTATGCTAAAAATTTTAACTCTTTTTTTTTTCTGAATTTCTGCGAAAGATGTTGTAAAAATAAGGGTTGTATGATATAATATCACTCGTATTTCACGGATGAAATTTGCTAATATATGGTAAGAGGAAATATAGGGGTATAGGAGAAACAATCAAAATTAAAAAATAAAATAATAAATTCCATAAAATAATCTCTATACAATTTAATTTTATATGAGATTATACAATGGAGAAGTGAATATTTATATTTTAATCGGGCATTGTATATGATCCAATTTTTTTAATGAAATTATTTTAATGTTTACAGAAAGGAACGAATTTTATGAGTAAAAATATAGATATAATCTGTCCTTTATATAATGCAGAATCATATATTGAAAATCTTAATAAGTCATTAATAAACAAAAAAAGTAAAAATTAATAAGATTAATTATTTACTTACTGAATCAAGTGATGATTCCAAAAAATTTTAAAACTGAATAAATTAGATTATAAAATTATAAAAAAAGAAGATTTTTCTCATTCACTTACAAGAGAAGAAACAGCATTAAAATCTAATTCTGATATTTTAGTTTTATTACGCAAGATGTTGTAATAGAAAATGAAAATTGGTTATATGAACTTACAAAGGATATTGATGATAAGGAAATTGTTGCTTGTTATTCAAGACAAATTACAAAATATAATAATATTGAAAAATATACTAGAGAATTAAATTATCCCGATTATGACATAATTAAATCAAAAGATAGTATTAAGGAACTTGGATTAAAGACATTTTTCTTTAGTGATGCATCTTCAGCAATATCTACTAAAATTTATAAAGAGTTAAATGGATATGATCACAAGAATTTTATGTTTAATGAAGATATGTATATTGCTCATAAAATAATTAATGCAGGCTATAAAATAAAATATTGCTCTAAATCAATAGTATATCATTCACACAATTTAACATTAAAACAAACTTATAATAGATACAAAGATTCAGGTAAGTTTTTTAAACAAAATCCATATATGAATAATTATGGAACTCATTCATCAGGTATGGGGTTAGCAAAGTATATCATTAAAAGGGCATTTCAAGATAAAAATATAAAAGTTATATTAAAATGGTTGCCTGATATGATTGCTCGATATTTAGAATGAAAGCGGGTGAGAGATAATGAATAGAAATTATTCAATATCAGTTGCAATCGCTACATATAACGGCGAAAAATATATTAAGGAACAACTTGAGTCTATATTAAAACAATTGAATAAGAATGATGAAATAATCATAAGTGATGATGGTTCTGCTGATAAAACGATTGAAATAGCTAAATCATTTAATGACAAAAGAATAAAGATAATTAATGGTCCTAAAATGGAGTTAAACAAAATTTTGCAAATGCTATTAAAATTGTAATGGCAAGTACATATTCTTATCTGACCAAGATGATATGTGGTTAGATAACAAAGTTAATGAAGTTTTAAAAGCATTTGAAAAAATAAATGCTCACTGGTTATACATGATGCATATATTACGGATTCAAAATTAAATATTGTCGAAGAGTCATTTTTTAAATATAGAAAATCTAAAAGTGGAATTTTAAAAACATTTGGAAAAATTCATATATAGGTTGTTGTATGGCTTTTTCAAAAGTATAATTAAATATGTTTTACCTATACCAAATGATATTGAAATGCACGACCAATGGATAGGTATTGTTAATGAAAAAACATGGGAAATCATATTTTTAAATAAGCGTTTGATAAATATAGAAGACATGAAAAAACGTTTCAAGTTTAAAACATTATAAATTTAAGAAAATGTTAAAAATAGACTTCTATTTATAAAAAGAATAAGAGGTGTTTAATTATGGTTTATGCATTAGTTGTTGTATATAATAAAAAATGTCAAGATTCGCCATCATTAGTTAGATTATTACAAGAAAATAAAAATATTAATATTATAGTATATGATAATAGCTCTATAGATTATGGCAATAAAATTTTTGTAAAAAGTATGGCATTATGTATTATACACAAAATAAAAATTTGGGATTATCTAAAGCATATAATTTTGTTGTTAATAAAATTAAAAAAAAATGAAAAAAATTATTTACTAATTTTAGATGATGATACAGATTTGCCAAATGACTATTTTGATGAAATATATAAAGAAATTCAAAACAATACATTTGATATTTTATTGCCTATAGTTATGTCAAACAATCAAATTATATCTCCTTGTAATGTTCAGTTTAATTGCAGAATAAAAAAAGTAAAAAGAAATTAATAGCATAGATTTAAAAAATTACGGCTATTAATAGTGGAATGGTAGTAAAAACATCCATTTATAATACTATTAAATATAATGAAAAAATTATTTTTAGATTATGTTGATCACGATTTTATGAAAATATAAGATTGACGAATTATAAGATAAAGATAATGAATACTGTTATATATCAAAATTTTTCTAGAAATACAAAGAATTCTATTGAAAGCGAAATATTTAGATTTAATATTTATTTAAAAGATTTTAAAAAGTATTGTAAAGATTGCAACAATTTGAAATTTTACTATGTTAGTTCTTTGAAATACAGAATTAATGAAGTATGTAAATATAAAATTTAAGTTTTTTAAAGTAGAGGAGATGAAACAATGAAATACTCATTTATTATTCCGATATATAATGAAGATGAATTATTAATAAAAAAAATGTATTAATTCCATAGTGAATCAAAAAATAAATTATGAAATAATTATGATTAATGATGGAAGTTCAAATAAAAACACTGAAATAGTGTGTAAGAAATTACAAAGTAAATATAAAAACATAAAATATGTTTATCAAAATAATAGTGGTTCAGCTACTGCAAGAAATAATGGTTTAAAACTTGTTACTGGTAATTATATAGTTTTTATTGATGCTGATGATGAAATTCAATCATGTTTTTTTTGAAAAAATTAAAAATTTTCATTAACTGATATTAATGTTTTTGATTATGAATTTATATATGATAAATCAAATGAATCAAAAAAAATGTTCATTGAAAGAACATGAAAATCTAATTAATAGGAAAGATGAAATTTATAGTAACATTATGTTTTATCCAGGTAAACTAGATAATTTTATGTTTGGTTCTATTTGGGGAAAAATTTTTTGCAACTGATTTTATAAAAAAAATGGCATTAAATTTAATGATAATTTACGAAAGTCACAAGCTAGATTATTTATGTTAAATTGTATATATATGGCAGATAATATTAATTATTATTCAATTCAAATGTATAAATATAAGATGAATAATAAATCTATAACACATAAGTTTAATATGAAGATGGTTGATTATTACAAATTATTGTATGTTGAAATAGAAAAAATTTTGTAAAGAAAGAAACATCAATAATGATGATTCAAAGTTTTTATCATACAATATTATAAATGAATTATTACCGTTAACAATTTTTAATTGTGATTATAAGAAAAAATATAGTTCTATAAAAAAGAATTAAAAAAAATATGAATGAATTTAATTTTAATGAGAAGTTACTTAATATTCATTTAAAAGATGTACCTACAAAAAGGGAAAAATAAAATTATTGTATTATAAATTACATTTTTATTATTTCTTGCTTAAATATTTTCAAAATTTGCAGAAGAATGATATGAGAAAAATGTAGAAAGAGGTGTTTATATGTTAAATTGCTTTTTGGATATGCATTTATCTGGATATTTATTTTAATTTTATATGCATGTGGTTTTTCACAATTTAATAATCAGTTAGACTTTGGCTTGGTTTTGTTTATTATTTCTACTATTGTTATATCATTGATTTTAGGATTTTATAATAAAAAACAAGTTTAAATATCAACCTTATGCAAAAAATCCGGGAAGATTGCCAATATTAATTATTTCAATCGGATTTATCTTGAACTTTATATATGCTAGGAGTATTCCTTTTTTGAATATAGTCAAAGGCTCTGCTGGGTATGGTTACTTTGAAGGAATCCCTTTAGTTTATGTTTTTATAGTTGGAATTTCATATTATTATGGTATAAATTATTTTAATGCATTTTTGAATTTAGAAAACAATAAAAAACAAAATCTTTTATATTTTATAATAATAAATATTTTTTATTTGTTATGTTTTTTCAAGAAGCATGATTTTATTCTTATTAGGTGGAGCATTTATTTTATATATGCAAAAGAGACGATATGATTCAAAAAACATTTATTTAAGAATAAAAAAGTAAAAATTATAACCATTATATTTGTTATGTTTGTTGCACTTTATTCTTTTGGCGCTCTAGGAAATATAAGGAGTGGATATAAATTTAATGATAACTCTTATATAGAAAGAATAGGATTATATAACAATAGTTTTCCAAAATTTCTTCCAAAACAATTTATGTGGTCTTATTCTTATTTGACAACACCATTAGCAAATTTAAATTATAATGTTGTAAAATATAAAAATAATAATAATAATTCGTTTAATTATAGGGGGTTACAAGTGAACTAATTAATCGAACATTCTCAAAGCGTTTATTCCCTGATTTATTTCACAATCTGACTGAGGAAGATTTTGGTTTTGATTTAATTAGAACTTATTTTAATGCAGCGACTGGATATTGTATGATGTTTAGATATGGTGGATATATAGGAATTTGGTTAGAATATATTGTATTAATAATTATAACTTTAATCCAATTATCTTTATTAAAGAAGGACTATAATAAGGATAAAGCAAATGGGACATTCATTATTCTATTTATAGTAAATACACTTATGTTTTTTTACAATACTTTAAATACAACCACAATGGCTTTGGTGGATGCTTGTTAATTTTGTGGCTTTATTACCAAAAATTAAGATTAAATGGAGGTAAAAATGTTTAATAAAATATTATTATCAATAGTAAATTTTAGATGGAAAAAAAATAATCAAAAAAATAATATAAAATTGAAGTCAGTTATTCCACTTGAAATGCTTGATGTAGGAAAAGCTACATATGGGAATCTTAATATAAAAGTATATGACAAAAAGCAAAATTAAGATAGGAAATTATTGTTCGATTGCAGATAATGTTGTATTTTTAGTTGGTGGCGAACATGATTATAAAAAGAATTTCTACTTTCCCATTTCAATCTTTAATTTATAAACAAAAGACTAAAAAAATGAGAAAAATGACATAGTTGTTGATGATGATGTATGGATTGGATATGAGTCATTAATATTATCTGGTTCTCATATTGGGAAAGGTAGTGTTATAGGTGCAAGGAGCGTTGTGAAGGGGAAATTCCGCCATATTCTGTATATGTTGGCAATAAAATTATAAAAAAGATTTAGTGACGAAATAATAAATAAACTAAATGATATAGATTATTCCAAAATTGATCATGTTTTTGGTGATGAATATAGTATAATATGTCAAGAAGACATAACAGAAGACAATGTTGACAATATAATAAAAAAATTTATTAATAAATGATTATAATATAAAAAAAGAAGGTGAATTTTTGGACAGGACAAAAAGTACTATAAAAAATGTAAAAAAACAGGATTAATAAATAAAAACAATAATGTTAATTTTTCCCTTTATAATAAGAACTATACTAATAAAAAAACTTAGTGCAGATTATTTAGATTAAGCAGTTTGTTTACATCAATTCTACAAGTTTTGAATTTGACAGAATTAAGTTTTAGTAATGCAATTGTTTATAGTATGTATAAACCATTAGCAGAAAATGATGTAAAAAAGTATCAGCATTAATGAATTTTAATAAAAAGTATATAGAATCATGATTATTGATAGCAACTATTGGTTTATGTTTATTAACATTTATTAAGAACTTTATTAGTGGTTCGATACCAAATGATATAAATGTTTATATTTTGTATGTTATTTTACTTAACAAATACTGTATTAACTTATTTTTTTATTTGCATATAAAAGTGCACTTTAACAGCAAATCAAAAGAAATGATATTTTGAATAATATTAGTTCATTAGTTAATGTTATTCAGTTTGTTTGCACAAATTATTGTGTTAATTACTTTAAAAATTACTATATATATATAATATTAACTATTTTACCACAATTTTAAATAATTTATTAGTTTCATATATATTTAATAAGAAATATTCAAATTATAATTGTTCAGGAAATATATGTAAAAATGAAAAAAGGAATTAAAGAAAAAATGTTTATGGGTTAATGATACAAAAACTGTGTCAAACTTCTAGAAATTCTTTAGACAGTATTTTATATCAATGTTTTAGGATTAACAACAGTTGCCATTTATAATAATTATTACTATATTATGAATGCTGTGACAGGGAATACTTACAATTATTAAAGTAACATGGTTGCTAGTATTGGAAATTCTGTTGCAACAGAAAAATTCAAAAAATTATAATGACATGAATAAATTTAATTTTATCTATATGTGGATATCTGGGTGGTGCACTATATCATTACTATGCTTGTTTCAACCTTTTTATGAATATATGGGATGGGAAATGAATATATGTTCCCATTTTCCGTTGTTATTTGTCTTGCTTATATTTTTATCAATTGAAAGTTAGTGATATAATATCAATTTATAAACAGGCGGCAGAACATGGTATTCTGGAAGATTTGAAATGATATTAGAAACTTTAGTAAATTTGATTTTGAATATTATTTTAGGTAAGTTGTATGGTGTTTATGGAATAATTTTATCAACATTCATTTCACTTTTATTAGTAGGTTTACCATATGGAACTTATATAATATTTAAATATTATTTCAAAAATATGAGTATGAAAAATATCATTTAAGACATATTGTATATTTTATTGTAACTATTATTATTGCTGCAATAACATATTTTATAACGTCATTTATAATTATAGGAGGGATTCCTGAATTACTATTTAAAGGAATAATTTGTTTAATAGTTCCAAATATATTATATTATATCATTTATGTAAAAACACCTATGTTTAAAAGAAAGTAAAGATTTAATAAATAAAATTTTAAAACTATTAAAATTTAAAAAAACTAAGATAGTGTAAAAGTAATCTATGAAAAATGCAGCTTAAATTTTTTTCGGGCTTAGATTTGTACTCTTCTAAATCTTTTTTTTGACAATGAGTTTAGCGAGTTTTGATAGTAAGAGCATTTTTGTTCATACATTTATGAATATTAAAAAGTTTACGATTTTTAACGACAGAAAGAGCTCCACCGCAATGAGGACAATGAACATGTTCAGGAACAGGATTTTTACCACGAGACTTAATAGGTTTTAAAGGTTTATCGTGTTCTTTAAGATACTGTTTAGAAGTTGTTTGTAGTCCTTCTTTTCAGGAACATGAATAATAGGCAACTTATCGACTTTAAGTTTATTGTACTTAGGAGAAAATAAGGAATCATCCTTTTCTTTAAACTTTAAAGGTATATTTTTAACAATAAAATTAAATAAAAATAAAATTTGTTTATTTAGCTCTTGAATATGAGCTAGTAATAGAGGTATAATTGTATATATGACACACCACTCATTTATGGTTATTTGGTTATTCACTGTAACAATTATACCATAAAAAGGGGGTATCATTTTTTTATATAAAAAGTGATATAAACCTTGAAATAACAGGGGTGTGACTAAATTGAAAATTAAATTAGTTTACACTACCTTATTAGAAGAAGGGGGAATAAAATGAAAATTGCAGTTGCAGGAACTGGATATGTAGGATTATCATTAGCCACATTGCTAAGTCAAAAAATGAGGTATATGCATTAGACGTAATACCAGAAAAGTAGAAAAGATAAATAAAAGAATAAGTCCAATAAAGACGAATATATAGAAAAATATTTTTCAGAAAAAGAGGCTTAATCTAAAAGCAACATTGGATTACAAAGAAGCATTTGAAGGAGCAGAATTTGTAATAATAAGTACACCAACAAATTATGATTCAGAGAAAGACTATTTTGATACATCTACAGTAGAAGATATAATAAAAAAGTAAAAGAAATGAATATAAAAACAACAATGGTTGTTAAGTCTACAGTACCAGTAGGATTTATAAATGCAATGAAAGAAAAATACGAAATAAAAATATAATGTTTAGTCCAGAATTTTTAAGAGAAGGAAAAAGCATTATATGATAATTTATATCCATCAAGAATTATAGTTGGAGAAAAGTCAGAAAAAGAGCAGAAAAAGTTTGCTAAATTATTAAAGGATAATTGCTTAAAAGATGATGTAGTAGTTAAATATATGGATTCAACAGAAGCTGAAGCTATTAAATTGTTTGCTAATACATATTTAGCACTTAGAGTATCTTTTTTCAATGAATTAGATACCTATGCAGAACTAAAAGGATTAAATACCAAGGACATTATAGAAGGAGTATGCTTTAGATCCTCGTATAGAAACCATTATAATAATCCATCATTTGGATTTGGAGGATATTGTTTACCAAAAGATAGCAAACAATTAAAAGCAAATTATAAAGATGTACCAGAAAATATAATAAGTGCAATAGTTGAGTCAAATAGAACTAGAAAAGATCATATTGCAAATATGATTTTGAAGAAAAATCTAAAGTAGTTGGTATATATAGATTAACAATGAAATCAAATTCAGACAATTTTAGAGCAAGTGCTATACAAGGAATAATGAAAAGAATAAAAGCAAAGGAATTGAAGTAATTGTATATGAACCTACTTTGAATGATGAAAAAATTCTTTAATAGTAGAGTTATAAATAATTTAGAAGATTTTAAAAGAGATTCAGATGTTATAATAGTAAATAGGTTAGATGATAATATAAAAGATGTAAAAGAAAAAATTTACACAAGAGATATATTTACAAAGGGATTAATATCACTAACGGCCAAAATGAATCGGAGGAAAAAATGATTCAAGAAAAAAAGAGCATAACAAAAATTACATGTACAATTTAATATATCAAGTATTAGTGTTAATATCACCATTAATAACAATACCATATATAGCAAGAGTACTAGGAGCAGAAAATATAGGAATATACAGTTATACACTATCAATAACAGCATATTTTATTCTCTTTGGAGCATTAGTAATGTCGTTATATGCCCAAAAGAAATAGCGTATAATCAAGATAATCCACCAAAAGTATAGTTTAATTTTTTTGGGAGATGGTACTACTAAGAATTATAACAATGAGTATATCAATATTAATATATTATTTTACAATTATAAAATATGGGACATATCAGCTTTATTATAAAATATTAACATTATTAATAGAAAATTTATCTTTGTGGCTATATTTACCGGAAGTTTCTAGTAAAATTGATATAAGAAAAATTAATATCCTTAGGCACTTAAAGCAAACCATCAGTTTATTTGTTCCACAAGTGGCAGTGCAAGTATATACAATATTGGATAAAACGATGGTTGGAACTATAGTACAAGAAAAAGGCAGAAGTAGGGTATTATGATCAAAGTCAAAAATAATAAAATAGCACTTTCAGTTGTTACATCATTAGGAACAGTTATGTTGCCAAGAATAGCAAATAACTATATAAAAAAATGAAAAAGAAGCTGTACGAGCTTATATGAAAAAAATCGTTTAATTTAATATTTTTTATTATCATTTCCAATGATGTTTGGAGTATGTTGTGTAACAGGGATGATAATAAAAGATAATCTAATAGCAACAGTTTTAGAAGTATTAATTGGCATCATAACATATTTTGCTTGTTTAATAATTTTTAAAAGAGGAATTTATAGGAGAAATTTTAGATAAAATTAAATATACAAAGAAATTTTAAAATTACTAAAAAAATAGATAAAAGAAAAGGGGAACCAAAATGTATGACTATTTAGTAGTAGGCTCAGGATTATATGGAGCAATATTTGCATATGAACAAACAAAAAAGGAAAAAAAGTATTAGTAATAGACAAAAGGGAACATGTAGGGAGGAAATATCTATACAGAAAACAAAGACGGAATCAATGTACACAAATATGGAGCACACATATTTCATACAAGTAACAAAGAAGTATGGGAATATATAAACCAATTTACAGAATTCAATAGATACACAAACTCACCAGTAGCAAGATATAAGGACGAGCTATATAACATGCCATTTAACATGAACACATTTAATAAATTATGGGGGTAGTAACGCCAAAAGAAGCAAAGGAAAAAATAGAGCAAGAAAAAAGAAAGAAGCAGGAATAACAGAACCAAAAACTTAGAAGAACAAGCAATAAGTTTAGTTGGGAAAACAATATATGAGAAATTAGTAAAGGATACACAGAAAAGCAATGGGGACAAAAAGCAACAGAACTACCAAGTTTCATAATTAAAAGATTACCTGTAAGATTTATATATGATAACAATTATTTTAACAATTTATATCAAGGAATACCAGTAGGTGGATATACAAAAATAATAGAAAAAAAAAAAAAAAAATGTTAGAAGGTATAGAAGTAAAACTAAACTGTGACTTTTTGAAAATAGAAAAGAACTAGAAAATATATGAGAAAAATAATATTTACAGGACAAATAGACAAATATTATGACTATCAATTTGGAGAATTAGAATATAGAAGTTTAAGATTTGAAACAGAAGAACTAGACGAAGAAACTATCAAGGAAATGCAGTAATAAATTATACAGAATATGAAAGTACCATATACAAGAATAATAGAACATAAACATTTTGAATATGGTGCAAGTCTTGAAAAAAATGCCAGAAGGAAAAGCTTTAGAAAAAACAATAATTACAAAAGAGTATCCAGATACATGGAATAAAGAAAAAGAACCATATTATCCAATAAACAATGAAAGAAATAATAGTTTATATGAAAAATACAAACAATTAGCTGATAATGATACTAAAGTTATATTTGAGGAAGATTAGGTCAATATAAATATTATGATATGGATAAGGTTATAGAAGAGGCATTGAATTTATCTAAAAAATATTTTAAAAATGGTTTTAATATATGTTGAATAGTAGTAACAAGAAGTCAGTTAAAAGTAAAGAAATAATTGTGGTAAAATATTGAATAATATAAGTTAAAAAGCAATACAAAATTAGTTTTTTTAGTATTGCATTTTTATGATATATGATATAAAATTAAGTAGAAAAAAACAAAAATAAGAAGAAAAAATGGAGAGAAAAAATTGATAAAATAAAAATAATTATAGCATCACACAAAAGATATCAGAAGCCAGAAGAAAAGATGTATATGCCAGTACAAGTAGGAGCAGAAGGAAAAGAAAAATAGAAGGATACATACCAGACAATACTGGAGAAAACATATCAGAAAAAAATGCAAATTATTGTGAATTAACAGGACTATATTGGGCATGGAAAAACTTAGATGCCAAATATATAGGGGCTAGTGCATTATAGAAGATATTTTACAACATCAAAGAAAGTACCTAAAGAAGAAGCAGAAAAATTTAAAATAGTATTAACAGAAGAACAAGTAGAAGAAAAAACTAAAAAAGCAGATATAATATTACCACAAAAAGAAACTACTATATAGAAAATTTATATTCACATTATGAACATACAATGTATGTAGAACCACTAAATGAAACAAGAAAAATAATAGAAGAAAAATATCCAGAATATTTACAAGAATTTGACAAATTACACAAAAAGAACATCTGCACATATGTTCAACATGTTTATAATGAAAAAAGAAATACTAGAAGAATACTGTGCATGGCTATTCGACATTTTATTTGAATTAGAAAGAAGAATAGATGCAAGCCAATATGACAGCTTTCATGCAAGATTTTATGGAAGAATATCAGAGTTGCTATTAGATGTATGGATAAATAAAAAATAAACTAAAATATGAAGAAGTAAAAGTAATTGACATGCAAAAAATAGACTGGATAAAAAAGGAAGCTCATTTTTAATGGCAAAATTTGCTGGAAAAAATATGAAAAAAAGCTTTTAGAACAATTAGAAAAGACATAAATCAAAAGAGCGAAAAACACAAAAATAAAAATTAAAACATATGGCAATAATAAAAGTTAAACATAAGGCATTATTGAAAGGAAAATCTAAAAATGGAAGAGGAAAATTAAAAAAGAGGGGACTTAATAACAATAGTTATACCAGTATATAAAGTAGAAAAGTACTTGGAAAAAAATAAATAGTGTGATTAATCAAACATATCAAAATTTAGAAATTATATTAGTAGATGATGGGTCCTGATAATTGTCCTCAAATTTGTGAAAAGTATGCAAAAAAGATAATAGGATAAAAAGTTATACATAAAAGAGAATGGCGGATTGTCAGATGCTAGAAATGCAGGAATAGATATAGCTAAAAAAATATAAACCTTTATAGATTCAGATGATTATGTGACTGATGATTATGTGGAATATATGTATAATTTAATAAAACAATACAATACAAAATGTCAACATGTGAGACTCAAGTTGTAAATATAGAAAAAAGATTGTAATATAGAAAACAATTTTAAGGAAAACATAGAAGTATTATCAAAAAGGTTATGTTTTATAAAATATTTGCACAAAAAAGTGATGTATCAATATATTCAAAATTATATGAAACAAGCTTGTTTGATGATATTAGATATCAAAAGAGGAGTAGTATATGAAGATCTGACAACAACATATAAATTAATTGAAAAGTGTGAAAAAAATAACAACAGATAAATAAAAATGCTATTTTTATTTACTGAACCAATTCAATTTCAAAATAAAAGATTTAATAAAAATGGATTGGATTATATAAAAAAACACAAATGATATGTTAGATTATTTAGAAAAAAAATTATCAGATTTAAAATATGCGATTAATAGGTTTGATTTATATGCTAATTTTAGAATATTAAGATTATTATTGTTTACCAAACCACGAGATAAAAAATGGAAAAAAGATATTTGGAAAAATACAACAAAAAAGAGAAAAAGAAGTTTTAAAATATCAAGATACACCTAAAAGGGATAAATGGCTATAATTCTATCATTTTTGGGAATAAATGTTTTTAAGATTTCATGGTATATTTATTGTAAAGCAACAGATAGAATAAATTAGAATTTAAACAATAATGAAAGGACAAAAACAATATGCACATTTATATAATAAGCTTTTTGCTCACAATTTTATTAATTTGGATGGCAAAAAGTAAAGAACAAAATCAAGAAAAATAAAAATAATTTTGTTAATATTAGCAGCAGTGCCAATGTTTTTTAGTATCAGCATTAAGATATAATGTAGGAACAGATTATGGCAAAAGGTATGTTTTAGATTATACAATGCTACAAAATGGAGAAAAAGTAACTAATTTTAGAAATAGGATTTAAAATAATAGATTATATTTGTTTAATTTTTACTACAGAACCAGAATTATTATTTATAGTAACATCTTTAATAGTAATATCACTATTTTTGAAGTGATATACAAAAAATCATCAAATCCGATATTAAGTGTAATAATATTTTTCTTGGGAGGATATTTTTTGGAACATTAAATCTTGTAAGGCAATATATAGCAATAGGATTTGTATTACTTGGATATCAATTTTTAACAGGAGCAAACACAAAAAAAAGGATACATTTATTTACAATATGTGCAGTTATAGCATTTTTAATGCATTCATCAAGTATAGTATGTTTTGTAATAATGTTTTTAACATGTAAAATCTTATTAATGTAAAATGGGTATTACCTGTAAGTTATATTAATATTAATTTTAAATAAAAATATTATGTTGGTATTATCACCAATTTTAGAAAATACTAGATTTAATGTATATTTAACTGGTAAATTTGCAAAAGGAGATTTATCAATAATAACAATCGTAGAAAATTTAGTTATATATGTGTTAATGAGTGTAATTTATTATTATAAAAAGAAAAATAATGAATCATTAGATAGAAGGAATAACATTATTAAATATACAGGAATAGCGTTATTATTAAATGTATCAGGGGTTGTACATACTCATTTTATGAGAATTATGGCATATTTTAGTGTATTTCAAATATTATCAATACCATACTTTTTAATATAATAAATTATAAAAATTTAGCACAAAAAATTAAGAATAAATTAAACAAAATATTACAGACAAGGCAGTAAAACAATAACATATATATGTATAGTAATAGGATTTACAACAATTTTTGCATACACAAATATTTTAAATAATGATAATGGAGTGTTACCATATACAACAATATTTGAAAAAGAAAATAGTAAACCTTCAATTTAATGTAATACGTAACT
>VOFB01003715.1_pt1 | contig 48945 bp, 75 predicted proteins | sample 5384141 | NCBI WGS metagenome assembly VOFB01 (sample SAMN12384721, study PRJNA508395) | human gut metagenome | isolation source: healthy gut A | host: Homo sapiens | reverse complement strand
ATCCGGGACATATCCACCTCGGCGACCAAAGCCACAGCCCCGGCAATCTCCGCCGCCTTGCCTGGGCGCCGCTCATGCCGCCCAGGCCGGAGGTGACATACAGCCGCCCGGCCAGGTCCTGGTCCTTGGGAATGCCCAGCACCAGCCGTCCGGCGTTCAGCAGGGTGTTGAAGGTGCCGTGGACAATGCCCTGGGGTCCGATGTACATCCAGCCGCCTGCAGTCATCTGACCGTAGTTGGCCACGCCCATGGCGGCGGCCCGGTTGAAGCCGGCCAGGTTGTCAAATTCGCCCACCATAAGGCCGTTGGTGATGACCACCCGGGGGCCTGCTTGTGGGAGTGGAAAAGACCCAGAGGGTGGCCGGACATGACCACCAGGGTCTGCTGGTCGGTAAGGGCCTCAGGTACTTTTGATCAGGCGGTACTGCATCCAGTTCTGGCAGACCTGCCCGGTCTCGCCATAGGTCACCAGCTCATAGGGGTACAGGGCCACGTCAAAGTCCAGGTTGTTGTCAATCATCACCTGGAAAGCCTTTCCCTCGGTGCAGTTGCTCTTGTATTCGTCAATGGGCTTGCCGTGAATGGCCCCGGCAGGGCGGGAAGCGGTAGCCGTAAATACGGCCGTGCTCGTCCAGCTCCTGCGCGAATTCCTTCGCCATGGCCCGGTGGTGCTCCTGGGGGATGTACCGCAGGGCGTTGGCAATGGCAACTCCCGGTCATGGTCACTCAGCTTGGACTCCCGGCAGAGGCACGGCGGATGCCGGGGACAAAGGCGGGATATTCGGGCAGCTCCGGTCCAGCTCAAACACTTTTGCATTCAAATCCATGGTATAACCTCCCAGATGTCTTTACAGTTCAATTTCCCCGGCGGCCTTCTCCACAGCGCGGACCAGGCTGCCGTCCCGAAGCACCGCCTCGCAGCGGTTGGATGTCCTCGTACAGGGGCGGTCATCCTCCAAAGTGGCGCACACGGCGCGAATGGTCCGGTAGGCAGGGGCGTTCCCTTGCCCAGACGCTCCTGGCCGCCCAGGAGATCCACCGCCTGGCAGGCGCATCAGCTCCATAGCCAGAACCCGGCGCATTGCCCAGAATCTCCGCCGCCTTCCGGGCGGCGATGGTGCCCATGCTCACATGGTCCTCCTGCCCTGCGGAGGAGGGAATGCTGTCCACACTGGCGGGGGGCCAGCACCTTATTTTTCCGATACCAGAGCCGCCGCCGAATACTGGACGATCATGAAGCCGGAGTTGAGGCCGCCCTTTTTCACCAGGAAGGCGGGGAAGCCACCCAGGTTGGGGTTCACCACCGCTCCAGGCGGCGCTCGAGATGTTGGCCAGCTCCGACAGGGCGATGCCCAAAAGTCAAAGGCCAGAGCCATGGGCTGACCGTGGAGTTGCCGCCGGAAATGCCCTCCATGGTCTCTTTTGAAGATGATGGGGTTGTCGGTGACGGCGTTCATCTCATTTCCACTTTGGACTTTACGTAGTTGATGGCGTCCTGGCTGGCCCCATGGACCTGGGGCACACAGCGCAGGGAGTAGCCGTCCTGGACCCGATCTCCCCCTGGCAGGTCACGTTGCCGCTGCCGAAGAGGAGGTTGCGCAGATTGGCCGCCGTCTTCATCTGCCCATCATGGGGGGCGAACCGCATGGACCCGGGGGTCCAGGGCGTCCTCCACACCCCTGGTTGGCTTCGAAGCTCATGGCAGCGGCGATGTCCGCCGCCTTCATGAGGCCGATGGCGTCGTAGACTGCCAGAGCGCCCACGGAGGTCATGGCCTGGGTGCCCAGTTGATGAGCCAGGCCCCTTGGCCACCAGCTCCACAGTGGGAATCCGGCCCGCTCCATGGCTACGTCCCCTGGCAGGACCTCTCCTTCATATCTGCCTGGCCCAGGCCCAGCATGGGCACACCATGTGGGACAGGGGGCCAGGTCGCTGGCGCCCAGGGAGCCCTTCTGGGAATGACCGGCGTAACGCCCCGGTTCAGCATGGCCACCAGGGTCTCCACCAGCTCCAGACGGTGCCGGAAAAGCCCTTGGCCAGGTTGTTGACCCGCAGGAGCATGATGCCCCGGCCACATCCCGGGGAAGGGGTCGCCAGCTCCCACGGCGTGGGTGACAATCAGGTTTCTCTGGAGCTGCCTGCACTCGTCCTGGGTGATGATCACATCGCTGAATTTCCAAAACCGGTGGTAATCCATACACCACGGCAGCCTCGTCCACCAGCATATCCACCACCTGGCGGGACTCCAAAATGCGCTGCTTGGCCTCAGGGGCAAGGGCCACCGGGGCGTTGTCCCGGCAAAACTGCCGCCAGCTCCTCCAAGGTCAGTGTATGGCCTGTGATCAGAATTTTTCCATGCTTCAGCCTCCCTGTTAAATTGCGCCTTCGGCAGAATCAATGGGGGCCGGCGCGGAGATCCGCCCGGCGCTTCCCCGGCCTACCCGGCGCGAGAACCGCTATGTGATAATTGTATACGATTTTCCGAAAAAATCAATTCCCTTTTGGTGAAAATTTCCAGCAAACCCGGTATTTTTTTCGAATTTCTGCCAATTTATTTGGGTAGGCCAGTACAGAATTACCTTATTTTTATGCATCGCAATTTGCATAAAAAATCCGCAGGCGCTCCAGCTCTTTGGGGAAAAATCAGCAAAAAGCGAGAAAAAAATGCCGCCTGGGCTGTATGGGCGCGCCGTCCCGGACCCCAGGTTGTTACAACCAGGGCAGGAATCGCATCTGTGCTCATGAATTTCTGCAGGGTCGGTTCCCCAAAGGAAGCCGGTCAAAGTCCCGGGTGGGCGCCTGGCAGGCGCCGTTTTCGCAGAGGTAGTACACCGTCCCCTGCTCCGGTACCGGATAAGACGCCGTAAAGGGAGCGCATCGGGCCAGCTGGGCCTCGTTCTCCGCCGTCTTGACCAGAACGGACAGATCCTCTCCGCCCTTCGTCCGGAGTAGACCTCCAGCTCCCGGGAAGGCCCTCGGCTGCGGCGCAGACCAGCTCCCGGTGGGGGGACAGGGCCTTTGCTATGGCCAGCAGGCCGAAGCTGCTCTCTATGGGATGCTCTGCCGCCGCCCCGGCCAGGAAGCGAAGCTGTCTGTGGGCTGCCTCCCGCCAGCGCACCTCCCGGTGAGGTCTGCCAGAGCCTGCAGGGCCATCGCCGCCGCCGAATTCCCGGAGGGAATGGCTCCGTCATAGACCTCCTTGGGCCGGGCAATGAGCTGCTCTCCATCCCTGGGCGTGATGAAATAACCGCCCCGGTCCCGATCCTCAAACAGCTCCACCATTTGATCTGCGCGGAATACGGCCTCCTCCAGATAGGCGGCGTCAAAGCTGGCCCGGTACAGCTCCAGAAGGGCCAGGGTGTAGACGGCGTAATCCTCTAGCTGTCCCTTGTGAGCCGCCTCACCAGCCCGGTAACGCAAGTACAGGCGGTTGCGCTCATCGGTCATCCGGGTTCGGATCAGTTGGTGCGCCCGACACGCCGCCTCCAGATAGCCCCTGTCCAGAGTCCGGGCCCGGGTCAGGGCCAGGATGGTCCAGGCATTCCAGGACAGCAGCACCTTGTCGTCCAAGTGGAGCCGGGTTCGCTCCCGGCGGTAACGGGCCAACCGCCGGAGGCGTGAGTCCTCCGCCGCCCAGGCTTCCTCCTCCTGGCCAATGCGGTTGGGGATGCTCTTTCCTTCAAAGTTCCCTGCCGGCGTTATGCCGTAGCATCTGCAAACGCCTCACCGTCCTCCTTCCCCAGGACGGCCTGGACTTCCTCCGGCGTGAAGGTATAGAACTTCCCTCCTCCCCCTCGCTGTCCGCATCCTGGCCGCAGAAGAAGCCTCCCTCCTGCCCCATGAGCCTCTGCGAGCATATAGTCCGCCGTGCGGCGGGCCGTGGGCATACCGGGGCTTGCCGGTGACCTCATATGCCCGCAAATAGGCCAGGATCAGCAGGGCATTGTCATACAGCATCTTTTTCAAAGTGAGGAACCAGCCATTTCCGGTCTGTGGCATATCGGGAAAAGCCGCCGCCGATCTGGTCCTGCAGTCCCCCATGGGCCATGGCGTCCAGGGTGCGCTCCACCATAGTCAGAGCCTCCGGCGACCCTTCCCGCTTGAGCATACCACAGAAGAAACAGCAGATGGTGGGGCGTGGGAAATTTGGGGGCGCGTCCAAAACCGCCCCACACCGGGTCGAACCGCTGCCGGAACTGGCCGTAGGCTGGTGCAGCAGGGGCGGTCCGGCTCCCTTCCTGGGAGGGCGCTTCCCGGCTGAGCAGCTCCGCCACCCGGTTGCCGGTCTCCAGAAGGCCCTCGCGGTTTCCCTTCCACAGCCCCGCCGCCCGCTCCAGCAGCTCCAGCAGCCCCAGGTGGCCGGAAACGCCCCGTTTCGGCAGGTAGGTCCCGGCAAAAACGGCTTCTGCTCCGGCGTCATCAGGATGGTGAGGGGCCAGCCGCCGGAGCCGGTGAAGGCCTGGCAGGCCTCCATATACACCGCGTCCACATCGGGCCGCTCCTCCCGGTCCACCTTGATGCTGATGAAATCCCGGTTCAGCGCATCGGCCACCTCTTCATCCGCAAAGGACTCATGGGCCATGACGTGGCACCAGTGGCAGGTGGAGTAGCCGATGCTTAAAAACACCGGCTTGTCCTCCTGCCGCGCCCTCCGGAACGCTTCCTGGCACCAGGGATACCAGTCCACCGGGTTATCCCCGTGCTGCAAAAGATAGGGTGACTTTTTCCTGACGCAATCGATTGGCCATACCGGCTCCTCCTTCTCGATTTCCCTTCCATGGATTTTTCCAAATGAAACCGCCCTGGCAGCGGGGAAGCAAAAAGCGCTCCCGCGCCGGTGCAAACAGGTCAGCTGGGTTCTGTTCCGTTTAGATTGCCCCGTTTCCCGAAAAAAACGGCGGGAAGGAGGCCCCGAAGGGTCTCTTCTCCGCCGGGCTGGGGCGCAGGACTTCTGATGCCGGAAGCTTTTCCGGAATGCGCGAAAGCGCCGTGGCCCCTTTGGGCGCAGGCAGCGTCGCGCGTGGGCTTCATCCGTAAGGCAATGTCACGCAAAAGCTTGCGCCGCCTGGGGTGTCCGTCACGGTGATGTAGCCCTTTTCCCCTTGGGTCATTTCAGGACTACGTTCTCCTTCCCCAGAAGGGCGGTGAGTTCCTGGAGCATGTCCTCCTGAAAGCCGCACATGGTGCCACGGCGAACCTGGGTGTCGGCAAAGTACAAAAGCACGGAGCTGGTGCCTGGGAACATGTTCAAAATCGCCCGGGTCTTCCGGTACTCCGGTACTGCCTCAGAGGCAAGGCGGAGATACAGCTTGCCCGCTCCGGGCAGGCTGGGGCCCCTCCTCCGGGAGGTTGCCGTCTGCATAATCCAAAAATAGACCGGACCCGGTTCACCACCACCTGGGGGTCCTTCTCGTCCCGGATGGACAGGCGGCCAATGACCACCACGGCGGCTCCCTCCTGAACCAGACTGCCAAACTGGGTCAGGACGTTGGAGAAGGTCAGCAGCTCCATGGAGCCGGTGTCATCCTCCAAGGTGACATAGGCCATCATGGAGTTGTTCCGGGTGGTTTCAGCCGGACCTTCTGGATGATCCCGGCCACGGAGACGATGGACTCGTCCTCCACCGTCCGCTCCTCATCCATCAGGCTGCCAATGGGCAGCACATGGGTGTTTTCAAATAGGGCCGGTAATCGTCCATGGGGTGGCCGGAGGGTACAATCCGTAGTCTCCTTCTCCATGGCCATGCGGTCCGCCCGGCTGATTTCGTTCATTTTGGGCACTGGAATGCCAAGGCTCGGTCCCTCCTCCTCCAGCATGGCGAACATGCCCAGCTGGCCCTCCACATTCCGGCGGCGGCTGTCTGCCACCGCCTCCATGGCAGGCTCATACATGGCCAGCAGCTGGCTGCGGTAGAGGCCGAAGCAGTCCATGGCCCCGCATTTGATGAGATTTTCCACCACCCGCTTATTGAGGTCCCCTCCTCCATGCGCTGGAGGAAATCCTCCAGGGACTGGAAGGGGCCGCCGGAGGTCCGTTTGGCCACCATGGCGCGGATGAGGCCCCGGCCCACATTCTTCACCGCGCCCAAGCCGAAGCGGATGCCCTCCGGCTCCACGGTAAATTTGTCTGTAGAATGGTTGATGTCCGGGGCAAAACCGGGATCTCCATCTCCTTGCACTCGGCAATGTATCCGGCGATTTTCCCGGCGCTGTCCAAAACGGAGGTCATAAGCGCCGCCATATACTGGCGCGGATAATAATACTTCAGGTATGCCGTTTGGTAGGCCACCACGGCATAGCACACGGCGTGCGCCTTGTTGAAGGCGTAATCACCAAAATCCACGATTTCGTCATAGACAGACTGGGCCACTGCCTCCGGCACCCCCTGGGCCACTGCGCCAGGAATGCCCTGCTCCTGATCCCCGTAGACAAAGACGTGGCGCTCGGCCTCGATGATCTTCTGCTTCTTTTTGGAGATGGCCCGGCGGATATTGTCCGCCTGACCCATGGAGTACCCGGCCAGGGTGCGGAAAATCTCAATGACCTGCTCCTGATAGACGATGCAGCCGTAGGTCACCCGGAGAATGGGCTCCAGCAAGGGGGTTTTGTACGTGACCCTTTGGGCGTTCTGCTTGTTTGCAATGAACTTGGGAATGGAATCCATGGGACCGGGACGGTACAGCGCCACGATAGCGGTCAGGTCTTCGATGGAGGTGGGCTTCATGCTGACGCACACCCCGGTCATGCCGGTGGATTCCATCTGAAAAACGCCCTGGGTCTTCCCCTCGGCCAGCATGGTATAGATATTGGGGTCATCATCGGGAATGTGGGCCATGGAAAATTCCGGTTCTGTTTTTCGAATCTCCGCCTCCGCCTCGGCAAAACCGTCAGGTTCCGCAGGCCCAGAAAGTCCATTTTCAGAAGGCCCAGCTCCTCAATGGTGGTCATGGGGTACTGGGTTCACCACGGTGTCGTCATTTTTTGGACAGGGGCACATAATGCTCCACCGGCAGCTTGGTGATCACCACACCGGCGGCGTGGGTGGAGGTGTTCCGGGGGCATCCCCTCCAGAGCCCGGCCGTATCAATGAGCTTTTGGACCCGCTCGTCCCCATCGTACATCTCCTTCAGCTGGGGGAGGTCTTCAGGGCTTCGTCCAGGGTGATGTGGGGGTGGAGGGCACCAGCTTTGCCACTACGTCGGTCTCCCATAGGTGAAGTTCAGGGCCCGGCCCACATCCCGATGGCGCCCCGGGCGGCCATGGTGCCAAAGGTGACAATCTGGGCCACATGGTCAGACCCATACTTCCGCATCACGTATTCGATGACCTCGCCCCGGCGCTCCTGGCAGAAGTCCGTGTCGAAATCCGGCATACTCACCCGCTCCGGATTCAAAAACCGCTCGAAAATCAGGGTGTACTTCATGGGGTCCACTTCTGTGATGTGCATACAGTAGGCTACTATGGAGGCCGCGCCGGAGCCCCCGCCCAGGCCCCACGGGAATGCCTGAGTCCTTGGCATAGCGAATGAAATCCCAGACAATCAGGTAGTAGTTCACATACCCCATCTTGCTGATGACGTCAATCTCATACTCCAGACGCTTCGGTAGGCCTCCGGCGGGTCGGATACGCTCCCGGAAGCCCTCCATGCACAGCTTGCGGAAATAGGCCTCGTCGGTGAAGCCCTCGGGCACCGGGAAGGAGGGAGCTTATACTGGTTGAAGACAAATTCCACATTGCACCGCCGGGCAATGTCCACGGTATTGGCAAAGGCCTCTTCGGCGTTGGGGAACAGCCTGCGGAGCTCCTCCTCCGACTTGATGTAGAATTCCTCGGTCTCAAACCGCATCCGGTTGGGATCGTCCACGGTTTTGGCCGTCTGGACGCACAGGAGCACGTCCTGAATTTTGGCGTCCTCCTGGCGGAGATAGTGGGCGTCGTTGGTGACCACCATGGGCAACCCCGTCTCCCGGGCCAGGCGGCACAGCTCCCGGTTCACCGTCCGCTGGGCCGCAATGCCGTGGTCCTGGAGCTCCAGGTAGAAATTGTCCGGGCCGAAAATCTCCGCCAGCTCCAGGGCATAGGCCTTGGCGGCGTCAAAGTCGTCCTCCATCAGCCTCCGGGGGATGGCCCCCGCCAGGCAGGCGGACAGGGCGATGAGGCCCCCCGCATGCTGACGCAGCAGCTGCAGATCCACCGGGGCTTGCCGTAAAAGCCATGGAGAAAGCCCTCAGACACCAGGGTGGACAGGTTGGCATACCCCCATATCCTTGCACAGCAGGACCAGGTGGTAGGACTCGTTGTCGATCCCATGGACCCGGTCGGACATAGCCCGGGGCGCCACATAGACCTCACAGCCGATGATGGCTTCACCCCGGCGGCCTTGGCAGCCTTGTAAAAATCAATGACGCCGTACATGACGCCGTGGTCGGTGACGGCCACGGCGCTCTGCCCCAGCTCCTTGACCCGCTTGGCCAGGCCGTCGATGCGGCAGGCCCCGTCCAGGAGGCTGTACTCCGTGTGCACATGCAGATGGACAAATCCCATTTTTATCTCTCCTCCTGTGGCCGCGCCAGTTCCATGAGCCGCCGCAGCCGGTGGCTCATGGAGGACTTGGTGATGGACGGGTCCATGAGGCCCGCCAGCTCCGTCAGATTGGACTCCGGATTCTCCAGCCGGGCCCTGGCCGCCTGGAGGAGCTTCTCCGGCAGGGACTCCAGACGGCCCTGCTCCTCCAGAAGCCGGATGGCCGCCAGCTGCTCCTGGGCGGCGTCCACCACCTTGGAGGTGTTGGCATCGTCGCAGTTGCAGCGGCGGTTGACCTTATTTTTCAGTTCCTTCTCCAGCTTGGCCTCCATGATCCCCATGGCGGCCAGGGGTGCGCCCAGGAGGGTGAGAAAGTCCTCAATGGAGTTGCTCTGCTTGAAATACAGCACACTGCTGCCACCCCGCTTCGTCAGCTTGGGATAGACCCCAGCATCTCCTGGATGAGGGGAGGTCTCCCGGCTCACGAAGCTGTGGGAGGTGGTGAGCTCCAGGTGGTAGCCCTTGGCCGGATCCGTCACAGAGCCCCCGGCCAGAAAGGCGCCCCGGAGGAAGGCAATCTTGCAGCAGTCCTCCTCCAATACCCCCAAATTCACGTGGAGCGCCACAGTGTCCTCCCGGCTGAAGCCATAGGCCTCAGAATTGTCCGGAGTTTGCCGGGGTCCCAGATGCCAAAGCACCGTTTCGTGCCCAGAGCCTCCGGCATTCCGTCAAAGGAGTAGCCCGAAGGCCTTGCGGAACAGCTTGGGGAAGCAGCTCCCCCAGCTCCCGGCTCTCTGTGACGATCCGCACCCCATCCCCTGTGAAGGTATTGCAATACAGGAGGATGCCAAAGCACTGCGCCAGGGCGCAGCACCTTTGGGCCGGTACCGTCCGGCACAGCTCGCTTTTTACTTGGCCTGAAAAGGACATAATTCTGTCTCCTTCTATTTCTGGCGCAACGCCTGGGGGCTTGCGCATTCCATCGGTCTTCCTACCCTGCCCCATGTTCTGTTCCCGGCAGGCCATTCTATCACCCATCGCTCAGGCGGGCAGGGGCTCAGAGGCGGACCACCTCGGGCTCCAGGGAGATGCCGGAGGTTTCCAAACCCGCTTTTGAACGTGGGCAATGAGGGCCAAAACGTCCGACTCCGTTGCGCCCCCCAGATTCACCACAAATCCGGCGTGCTTGGCGGAGACTGCCGCGCCGCCGATTTGGGTTCCCTTCAGTCCCGCCTGCTCAATGAGGGCGGCGGCATAGCCGCCCACAGGCCGCTTGAAGGTGGAGCCGGCGGAAGGAAGGTCCAAAGGGCTGGGAGGCCTTGCGGCGGGCCATGAGCTCCTGCATCCGCTGGCGGATCTCCTCCGGCGCCAGGCGTGAGGGCAAAGGTCACGGCCACAATGACCCGGGAGGTGCCGGTAAAGGCGCTTTTGCGGTAGCCGATGCCCTGCTCCTCCCCTTCCAGCGTATGGTGGATCCCCTCCTGGTCCAGAACTCCGTCCGGACTGCCACCTGGCGGATTTCCCCCCCGGGCGCCGGCATTCATATACAGGCCACCGCCCACGGAGCCGGGAATGCCATGGGCAAATTCCAGGCCGGACAGGCCCAGATTGGCGGCAAATACGGCGGCTCTGGCCATGGAGACCCGGCCAGGACCCGGATGTGGACGCCGTCCACCTGCTCCAGGCCGTCCAGGCAGCCTCGGGTGCAGATGACCAGCCCCCGCCGCCCGGCATCAGCAGCCAGCACATTGGTACCGGAGCCCAAAATGGCCGGCTGCAGCTGCCGTCCATGGGCCCAGCGGGAGAAGGCGGGACAGCTCCTCCCACACTGCGGGGAAGGCCATCACCTCACAGGGACCGCCGATCCGAAAGGAAGTATGTTGGGCCAGAGGCTCCTCCATCCGCAGCCCGTCTGAGGGGAAGGCCGCCTGAATTGCCTGCTGTAACTGTGTCATTTCGCTCATAAACGCCTCCGGGTGTCTGAGATATAGTCGGTGATACTATATCATATCCCGCCGGGTTATGCAAATGCATCCCAATCGCAGTCCTGAAAAAAGAGGCGGGGAGAGCTCAAGACCGGTCTTGAGCCTCCCAGGCTCTGGAGTTAGCGGGAGGGTTCTCCCCCGGGATACAGGAGGAGGCGGGCTGGTTGTAGGCAATCCGCCACCCCAGGTAGCGGAAGACCTCGTACATGGTCTTGCCGCAATGGGCGAAGGCCACAGCGCCATGATGGGGGTAACGCTTGGCCAGGAGCACATGGCGGTAGAAGCGGTCCATTTCATGGATGGCGAAAATACCGATGCCGCCGAAGGAGCGGGTGGCCACAGGCAGGACCTCGCCCTGGGCGATGGAGGACCGAAAAGATCCCCGTTGGAATCGCATTGCAGCCGGTAGAAGGTGATGGGAGAGGCGGCAATGTCGCCTTCCAGTGTGCCGCGGGTGAAATCGGGCGTGCCGCCGTTTTCCAGCAGGCGGTTCTGGATCAGCTGATACTTCACCGCCCGGGCTGGCGCACATCTTGCAGGCGGGGGTGTTGCCGCAGTGGAAGCCCATAAAAGTATCCCGAAGGACATAGGGGAACTTCCCCGCAATGTCCTCGTCATACAGGGCCTTGGGCACCGAATTGTTGATATCCAGGAGGGTCACGGCATCGCCGGTGACACATGCGCCGATGTACTCGGAAAGGGCCCCATAGATATCCACCTCGCAGGCCACGGGAATGCCCCGGGCAGCCAGGCGGGAGTTGACATAGCAGGGCTCAAAGCCGAACTGCTCCGGGAAGGCGGGCCAGCACTTATCGGCAAAGGCCACATACTTCCGGGCTCCCCGGTGGTTCTCGGCCCAATCCAGCAGGGTGAGCTCGAACTGCGCCATCCGGGGCAGGAGGTCCGGATAGTTGTTTCCGGTCACGCCCAGCTCCTTGGGCCATGTCGGCGCAGACGGCCTCGATCCGGCTGTCGCCGGCGTGGGCCTTGTAGGAGACCAGAAGGTCCAGCTCAGGAATTCTCCTCCACCTCCACACCCAGCTCGTACAGGCCTTTGATGGGTGCGTTGCAGGCGAAAAGAAATCCTGGGGACGGGGGCCGAAGGTGATGATCTTCAGGTTCTTCACGCCGATGACAGCCCGGGCGATGGGGACAAACTCCCGGATCATCTCAGCGCACTCCTGGCGGCTGTACCTACGGATAATCGGGATGTAGGCCTGGAGATGACATCCCCAGGTTGTGAGCAGTTGAGCATGCCGCAGTAGGCGTCGCCCCGGCCATTGATCAGATCGCCGTCTCCCCGGCAGCGGCCACGTACATCACCGGGCCGTGGAACCGCTTGGCCAGAAGGGTCTCCGGGTCTCCGGGCCGAAGTTGCCCAGGTACACCACCAGCGCGTTGCACCCGGCAGCCCGCACATCCTCCAGGGCCTTCAGGGCGTCTGTTTCATTTTCCACGGTGACGGGGCAGTTGTACAGCCCCTCCCCGTAGGCCTGAACCACCGCCTCCCGGCGGGAGGTGGACAGGGCGATGGGAAAGCAGTCCCGGAGACTGCAACGATGCCAAGCTTCACTTCTGGTATGTTGTTGAATTTCATGGTGATCTTCCTCGTTTCTCAAAATGGATCTGTGTAATTATGAACAGGAAATCTCGACCTCCAGTCCCTCATGGCCTGCCCAAAGGCGGCAATCACAGGTAGAAGCCGCCCGGTCAGGCCGCCACCGTCCGGACCGTCGGCGTCGGCCCGGTCGCACCAGCAGCACAGCATGGCTCCGGCAGGCTGGGGAATGACCGTATCCCGGTCAAACACCCTGCCGTCAAAGCCGCGGACCTGTTCGGTGTGGCTCTCCCAGTCCTTCTGACCGGCGCCGCAGTAATACCGGTGATTGGCATTGATCAGGTGGAACCCTGCTTCCGCCAGGGTGGCGGCGGGAAGCAGGGCGTAGCTCCCTCCCAGCCGGCAATCAATACTGGACCCAAATCCGGCTGTCGATGGTTCCATAGGTTTCCTTGTCATCATGATAATAAATCCCGTCGTTGAATGCCATGGGGACCATGCCATTTTGGGCAATCCGCTCAGCCAGGCCGTTGACGAAGGACACAAAAATGCTTCATGTCCCCATTGTGGTAGATGAGGTCAAGACCCATGGTCCCCTAGATCGTTGGCAAATTCATCGGCGCAGAAGTTGAAAAGCGGCAGCCCCTTCCGGCAAAAATAGGCGGCATATTGCCCGCCAATGCCAGCCCAAAGGCCACAGCCTCAGGATTCCCCAGGTTCAAAGAGCTGCGGGAGCCGGGATAGCGCAGATGGGGAAAGTGCTCCAAATGGCGCCCATGTGGCCGGGCATATTGAGGGCGGGAATGATTTCCACACCCACCTGCCGGGCATATCCAGGATTTTCTCCATGTCCTCCTGGGTGAGTACCGGCCGGAGCCGTCCTGGGGCCTTGTCCTCCTGGCAGTAGCCGTCCCCAGAGCCGGGGTTCCAGGTCGTAGACGCCGTAGGGGTTCGGACCACCCTGTCGCCAGGGGGCAAACCGGAAAGCCCTGGTTGTCGGACACATATAGCTGCATCATGTCCAGCCCCTCTCGGGACATCCCATCCAGCAGCTTCCGGATGGCCGGAACTCCAAATATTTCCGCCCGGCATCCAGGAAAAAGATGCCTAAGGGCTTGTGCGCCGCCGATTCATGGGCAGCAGCTCCCCTCGATGTCCAGGTTAACCCCTCCAGGAGCACCGGAGCGCCCTGGGCGGCCTGCTGCTTTCTCCCTGTGGGCCAGGAGCCACTTGTTACAGGGCCCAAAGGCGGCGGTCCTCCTCATTTTTGGGAAATCTCCGGCCTGGGACCGTTGGTGCCCAAGGGGGAGCACGATGAGAACCCGGAAGCCCGCTCCTTTTGGCAGAGCAGGGGCGTAGTGCAGCGATGGTGGCGTAGACCTCCACCACCCCGGCTGGGCAGTGAAGGCCGAACCTGGCCGTATCAGGCGGCCGTCTTCCATATCCTCCCGCTTGGCAACCAGCAAAATGAAATCCCCGGCTGCCCAGGTTCAGCTCGCTGTCCCGGTGGTACCCAGGCAGTTGAGCTTCGTATTGTGGCCATTGCACCAGCCCAGCTGTGGGCATGCCGCCGACGCCTGCCGCCAGCTCCTGGCCACGGGCAGCTCCATCAGCTCCTTTTGCAATGGCACATACTCCACCGCCTGGCGGGGCGTGGCCGCAGAGTCTCCAACAAAGGTTTGCAGTCATAGCCGGTGATGACCTGGCCGTAATTTTGGAAAGCCGGGTCCAAAACAGATAAGATATTCAAGTGGTTTCTCCTCCTTCACGTATCCAGCAGGCTGGGGAACAGAGCCTTGCAGGCAGGGTAAATGTTCCGGAATTGCTGGTAACGGGCCTCATACCGGGCCGCCAGCTCCGGGTCCGGGCGGACAGTCTCCGACACCCGGACCAGCCTTTGGCAGGCTTCGGTCACATTGGCAAAATGCGCCGCAGGCCCCATGGCAAGCATGGCGCCTCCCAGGCCAGGCCCTTGCTCCGATGCCACGCTGTCCAGCTCCACCTGCAGCACGTTGGCCAAAATCTTCTTCCACAGGGGACTTTTGGCTCCGCCGCCGCAAATCTTACTCCGGGAAATGGAAATCCCCAGCTTTTTTGGCCACCTCGAAGCTGTCCCGAATGGCAAAGGCCACCCCCCTCCAGGACCGCCTGGGTCAGGTCTTCCGCCGGGTGTCCATGGTCATGCCGATGAAGGTTCCCCGGGCGTTGGTGTCATTGATGGGCTCCGCTCCCCCCATGAGGTAGGGCAGGAAATACACGTGGTTGCGGCCCAGCATCTCCTCCGTGATCCCCGCCTGCTCGGCGGCGTAATCCTCCGTGCGGAAGATGTCCTCCATGAGCCACTTGTTACAGGAGGCAGCGGAGAGCATACAGCCCATGAGATGGTAGCCCCCGTCGGCATGGGCAAAGGCGTGGAGGGCATTGTTGGCGTCCACCCGGAAGTGATCCGAAGAGATGAAGACGGTGCCGGAGGTGCCCAGGGTAATGTTGCAGCCGCTCTCTCCCACCGTGCCGGTCCCCACCGCAGCCGCCGCGTTGTCTCCCGCGCCGGCGGCCACCCGGACGGTCTGGGGCAGACCCAAGGCCTGGGCCACCTCCGGCAGGAGGGTCCCCACTGTCTCGTAGCTCTCGTACAGGCGGGGCATTTGAGCCTCCGTAAGTCCACACAGCGCCAGCATGTCCCGGGACCAGCGTTTGTTTGCCACGTCCAGAAGGAGCATCCCGGAAGCGTCGGAATAGTCGGTGCAGTGTACCCCGGTCAGGAGGTAATTGATGTAATCCTTGGGAAGCATCACCTTTTTTTGATTCTGGCAAAACAGCTCCGGCTCCTGCCCCGCATCCACAGAAGCTTCGAGCCGTGAAGCCGGCAAAGGCGATGTTGGCCGTCCATTGGGAGAGCCGGTCCCTGCCCACGGTCTCGTTCAAGTCGGTAACCTGCTTTGCTGTCCGGCCGTCGTTCCACAAAATGGCGGGGCGGATGACCCGGTCCTCCTCGTCCAGGACCACCAGGCCGCATCTGACCGCCGGCGCCAATGCCGGCTACCTGGCTCCCGTCGAAGCCCTCCAGGAGAAGGGGGATTCCCCCACACGGCCTTCTGCCAGTCCGCCGGGTTCTGCTGGCTCCAGCCCGGCCTGGGGAATTCCAGGGGATAGTCCCTGGAAACCACATGGAGGATCTCCCCCGCTTCGTTCATCAGCAGCAGCTTCACTGCCGAGGTGCCCAAATCAATTCCAATGTACAGCATCACATACCTCGTCTTTCCGAAACCCCGGCTGTTCCGGGGTCACATAGGTTAGGTCTATTATATACGAAACCTCCCGGCGTTTTCAACCAGCTTGTCAAAATTAGCCACGGCAGCAGCATGGCTCCCGCGGATGACATTCCCAAAGGGGAATTTTGTTGCACGCAGTGAGATTTGCCAATGAGCCAGTCAATCCAAGGACTGACTGGCTCAGGGTTCAGGTTATATCAGTTGCCAGGCAAAGGAATTACCCTCGGTCATGTAGCGCATGAGGATGGTGGCGAACTGTGCCCGGCTGGCGGAGGCGGTGGGGCTCAGGGTGGCGGAAGCACCATTGCCGATGCCGTTGATAAGGCCATTGGCCACAGCCCAATTCATCGCCTCTTTTGGCAAAGTTGGAGACCTTCCGGCGTCAGAGAAGGCGGACAGGACATCCTCTGCCACGGCCTGTTCCCCGTCGTAGCGGTACAGGATGGCGGCCAACTGCTCCCGGGTGATGGCAGCTTCCGGCTTGAAGGTGCCGTCGCCGTTGCCCTCCACAATGCCCTGGGATGCGGCCCAGAGAACAGCCTCGGTGTAGAACTTGCCTTCCTTCACATCGGTAAAGGCATTTTCCAAACCGTCTACTCCGGGCTCGCCCTCCATCCGGTAGAGGATGGTGACAATCTGGCCACGGGTGATGGCTGCGTTCACGCCAAAGACACCGTTGCCCATGCCTTCCATGTAGTTGCTCCGGACCACGAAGTCCACACCCTTGTGATACCATGCGTCCAGGGACACATCCCGAACAGGTCAGATGCGCAGACCAGCTCACCGGCAGCCTGGATGGCCTCCTTTGGCCGCAGCCAGAGCAGCCTCGACTTCTTCCACCGTCTGGGCAGCTTCCACGGCCTGTCTGGCCTGGGCCAGGGCGGCATCCACCGCTCCATCTGCTCGGGGGTGTAATCGGACACATCGATGCCCACCAGCTCAATGATGGCGCTGTACTTGGCGGCGGTGAGGGCGGCCTCCTGGGCCTTCTTCAGGAGCCTCTTCCACCTTCTTCTGGGCCTCTTCTGCTGCCTTTCTGCAGCCTCGGCATCCTCGGCGGCCTTCTGGGCCTGGGCCAGGTACTCCACCATCTCGGCCTTAATGGCTACGATCTCAGCATAGGTCTCAGCCATCTGCTTGGCGTAGTCGGCAGCCTGGGCGGCGGAGGCAGTGCAGCCTCCCGGTTGGACTGCCGCAGGCGTTCCGCGCCGCTTCGGCGGCACTCTGGGCATCTGCGGCGGCAGCCTCGGCAGCCTCCGGCAGCCTCCTGGGCGGCCTTGGCCTCTTCTGCAGCCTTCTCGGCAGCTTCCTTGTTCTCCGCAGCAGACTGGGCGGCTTCGTCCGCCTCCCGGGCCTCCCTTGGCCTGGTCACGGGCCCGTTCCGCCTGCTCCTGGGCGTCCTCGGCAGCGGCCTGGGCCTTTTGGGCCTCGTGCATGGCATTGGCAGCCTGGGCGGCACTGCTGGCAGCCACTTCGCAGACGCAGCGGCGGCGGCGCTGGTAGCATCTGCAGCCTTCGATGCGGCAGCCTTTGGCAGAACCGGCGGCCTCTGCGGCTCTCATAGCGGCTTCGCGATTGGACTTCTCAGCAGCCTCAGCGGCCTCCTGCGCGGCATCCTGGGCGATCTTGGCAGCATCCTGGGCGGCCTTAGCCTCGTCCCGGGCGGTCGGCAGCCTTCTCGGCAGCTTCGGCCTTCTCGGCAGCCTCCTGGGCCTTGTCCTTGGCAGCTTCCGCGGCGTCGCGGTTGGTACCAGCCTCTTCGGCGGCCTTTCTGGCTGCTTCCTCAGCGGCAATTGCCTCGTTGCGGGCAGCCTCGGCAGCCTCTTGGGCAGTCTCGGCCTTCTCCTGGGCAGCCTCAGCAGCAGCCTTGGCAGCCTCAGCGTCGTTCTTGGCAGACTCGACTGCCTGGGACAGGTCCACCAGATCCTGATCGGACAGGCGGACGCGAACCTGGATGCTCTCCAGCTCCTGGCCGCCCTTCTGGTAGGAGACGTTCCAGGTGCCAATCTCATCTGCCAAAACACGCCATTGGTGTCTGCCACCAGCTTGCCGGTGTAGGCGTAGAGCTCCAGCTCGTTGATCCGAACGTTGTTGTTGCATTGCCGGCCGTGGACTTGCCCACGTACAGGCGGTAGACCTGGGCCTGGACCAGATTTTCCTGGGGGATTTCCCGGGTCACGTCCACATCGAGGTTGCCGGTGACGGCGTCCAGGTCAATCCAGTAGGAGTTGTTGCTCATCACGGAATTCTTCTCGCTGGAGGACATGGCCAGGAAGTCCTCCTCCGTGACGGAGCCGTTGGGATCAGCACCTGGAGGCTGAAGTCCTGGGTGATGTAGCTCTCCAGCTCACCCTTGGCGTGGACGGAATGCCACTTGCCCACAACCATAGACTCCGGCAGGGTAAAGCCAACCCAACCGGTGGCGCCCCGGCCGCACCACTTGTTGCTGCTGCCAGTGATGATACCGTCAAAGAGGTGATACGCCTCCTCGCCACCGTACTGGGCGGACTGGCCCTGGACGCTGGCGTTCAGCGCCACATTGGTAGTCTCGTCCAAGGTGCCCAAATCGGGCTTCTCCACACTGGAGGGAACATAGATTTCGCCGTCTTCGTCGGTGATGACCACCTTCACACCCTTGGGCATGGTGGTGGCACTGGTCAGGTAGGCCTCGTCCACCCAGCTTTCGCCCTCCAGGTCGGCCACCGGCGTGCCGCGAACGGTCTTGAAGGTCTTGTAGCTGTCGCTCAGCAGGTCCAGCAGCTGGTATTGCTGGCCATTGCGCTCGTAGATGACGTCGGACATTTCCTCCCGCACCAGAGCGGGCTGCTGGCCGCTGTAGGTGAAGCCCATGGGGCAACCTCGTGGCCATACACAGTAAAGCGAGCGTAGCAATCGATTTCATCTGTATTCGTGATCCGAATGTACTGGGCTCTGGTTCCCTCCGGCAGTGTCACTGTATAGTCGGCGGTCGCATCGGTCACCTCAGCGGCTACCGTATAATTGGTTCCGTCGATAGATACTTCCACGGTCATCTTAGTCAGGACTTCGTAGCCCCAATCGGCATAGGGGTTTGAAACCTGAATGGTGCTCAGGGGCACAACCCGGTTCAAGTCAATCGTCGTACTGTTGCCGCCCCAATAGGACAGATAACCGCTCCTACCTGGCTTGCAACAGGATTGATCTCTTCCTCCAGGTCGGCAGTGTTGAAATAGGACTCCACGCCATCCTTCAGCTTGCCCTCTTTTGGTCCCGGAGGACAGGTCCAGCTTGGCATTCTGCCAGTTCCAATAGTAGGCATTGGTATAGGCGGAAGGGGAAGCAGCAGTGATCTTGCTGATCTGGCTGTTGGAAATCACAAAGTTGTGGAGCATGGTCATGGCGGAAAGTCAAGCTCCGTCATGTTGGTGCCGGAGAGATACAGGTTCTCCACATTGACACAGCCTGTGAAGTCCACCTGGAGATTCGGATGGTCTTCCAGCTCCACAAAGGTCAGCGCCCGGCAGTTGGTGAGGTTCAGGGTCTCCAGACCGGTGGGCAGCATGTCGGAGGTGAGCTTGGTCACCTTGGTGCCGGTGAGGTTCAAACCCGTAAGGCCGGGCAGATACTGGGCAATGCCGGTCAGGTCCTTCACCTCGGTGTTCTTGCAATCCAGGACGCCGGTAAACCCAGACAGATCGGTCACGTAGGGACCCACCTGACTGATGACGGCCTGCCGCAGAGCGGCGTCGGGGAAATAGGTCTCGTCCACCAGGGGTTCCATATTCCGAACCTCAGGCAGGGTGGAGCCGAAGGCCTTGATCACATCGGCAATCTTCTCGGCTACGCCTGCGCCCTCATCCAGGCCGTCTGCCGCGCCGTTGTCGCACCAGACGCAGAGCATGGCGCCAGCAGGATTGAAAATGGTGTCTCCACCTTCGAATTCGGTGCAGTCAAACTCGCCAGCCTTCTTCACGCTGACCTGCCAGTCGGCGTTGCCCCAGCACCCAGTAGTAGCCCTGGTTGGTGTTGATGAGCTCAAAGCCGGCGTTGTTCAGGGTCGTGGCAGAGGCCAGGTTGTAGCCGCCCCAGCCGGAGGACCAGTAGCAGACCTGGACGTCCTGGTCCATTTCCACGGTGGTGTCGTTGTTATACAGGACGCCATCGTTGAAGGCTCTGGGGTCATGCCCTTGTCCTGATGATGGCAGCCACGTCGTTGAAGAAGGGGCACAAAGTGCTCCTTGTAAATGCCGTTCTGATAGATCACCTCGAAGCCCATGCTGCCCAGGTCATTGGCAAACTCATCGGCGCCGAAGTTGAAATGCTTGCAGCCCTTGGAGGCAAAGTACGCGGCATATTTCTCCACGATTGCCTTGGCGAAGGCCTTTGCCTCGTCGCTGGTCAGATCAATGGAGCTCTTGGAGCCGGTGTAGCGCAGGTCGGGGAACTCCTCAGAATGGCGCCCATATGGCCGGGCACATTCAGGGCGGGAACCAGCTCAATGCCCTTGCTGTTGGCATAGGAGATGATGTCATCCATCTCGGCCTGGGTCAGGTATTGGTTGGAGCCGTCCGGATATTTGTTGTCTCCACATAGCCGTCACCCAAGGAGTCAGTCAGGTCATAGGTGCCGAACTCCGTGGTCACGGTCATGTCGTCCAAGGCAAAGCGGAAGCCCTGGTTGTCGGAGAAGTACAGCTCCAGCTGGTTGAAGTTGGCCTCAGCCATGGTGTCCAGAATCTGCTTGATGTACTGCACACTGAAATATTTCCGTCCAGCGTCCAGGTGGAACACCCGCTCGAAGGCTTGGGGAATGATGGGCTCGCCCTGATCGTCGAAGTTGTATGTCACCTTCTCAGAGACATTTCCATCGTAGTCGGTCAGAGTGACCTCTAGAGTCAGGATGTCACTGGGCAGACTTTGGAATACGGACCAGTCATGGTTGGTCTCGTTGTGGCTGCTCACGCCACGGGTGTACTCCTCAGAACCGGTTCTGCCGCTCCGTGTGGTATAGGTGAAGCTCAGCTTATACCAGTCGGTGCAGGCCACGGAGAGGTCCTTATGGCCGGTCATGGGGCCGTCGTAGGGGATGCAGTAGCTGTCGTCCAGATCGCCATCGTAGGCCTTGGGCGAGCCGCCCACCGGGGTCCCAGCATCTCATACTCCTGCCGTCGGCGCCGGCGCCTGTGGGAACGGCGACAACCACAGAGGACTCGCCGGCAGCAGCCTGAGCCGTGAAGGTCTCGCTTGGTGGCAGGCACATAAACGGAAACGTCTGTCGCTACTGTGGCATCGGCGGGGTAAAGCTCACCGTGAGGGTGCCGTCGCAGCTTCCACAGCCAAATCGGTGACGGCTTTGGCGTAATCATAGGTGGCGGTGGCGGCCTCCAGACTCGCTGCCATCGGCGCCAACGGCGGTCACCTTGATGGTCACCTCACCCTGCGCGTCGTAGACGTCCTTGATGTAGTAGATCTCGTCGTGATACCGCCCATGTTTTCACTGCTCTACCCGTTGATTACGGCATAGACGTTGTACTGCTTCACGGAATCGTACTCCGCCCAATCCCAGGACACGACCATCTCGTTCGTATCTTGAGCCCTTGTCAATGGTGAAGGCCGGTGGGAGCATCGGGGGTCAAATTCTGACCGGAGGTGTACTTCCAGCTGGCCGATGTGCATCTGGTAGTTCTCAAGAAGCGCCTTGAAGTACAGGCCGATCACTGGCAATGGACTCGCCGGTGTAAGCGGACAGGTCCGCCGTGGAGGTGACCCAGCCGTCGGAGGCGGCAACGGTGTTGTCCGGATCTCGGTGACGGTGTAGGTATTGTTCTCGGTGTTGATGTCCTTGGGCGAACACAACGCCCAGGCTCATGGCCACGTTGTCGGAGGTCTTCTGGAAGGTCAGAGCCGGCTTGCTGGCATCCGTCATCATCCAGGTTGGTCTTGTACAGATGCATGAAGTTATCGGCATCCACCTTGCCATAAACGGCCAGAGGAACCGCCGTTGTGGGGGTTCACCAGGTCGAAATCGAACTCGCCGTAGGTGGTAGGAGCCCCTTCCACCAGGGTGCCCTTCCCTTCCACTGAGCGCTCCAGACCCTTCTGATAGCCGGTACCATAGTCGTACTCCGCCTGAAGAGCCGTGCCCTCAGACTGGAACCAGAACTGCCAGGTGGGCAGGATGTCCTGGATGGAGATGTTGGCCCACTCATGGGTGTTGGAGATTTCGCCGTCCACGGCGTAGACCAGGCCGTGACCGGTGTTGAAATTGGTGACGAAGGTGTCGCCGCTGACCAGAGCGCTCGGTCACCAGGCTGGCAATGCCAGGCATCTGATTGGTGCCACTGCCATTGGTCTTACCCACAGCAGTAACCGTGTCCGTAATGGGGGTGGCGTCTGTGGGATTCCCGGAAGAGCCAGTGAACCAGGCACGCTCACGGACAGCGCTCATCCACTGGAAGTCATCGTTCTCCCGGCGCATCTCCTTACCGTTGCCGAAGTCCTCGTCAATGCCGGCATGGACAAAGTCAGTGCCCAAGGTGGCAATGGAGCTGACAATCTCACCGTCCTGCCACATCTTGGAGAAACTATTGTTCCAACAGTTTTGCCGCCAGCCTCAAAGCCGCCGTACACCGCATCCATGCCGTACTTCTCCCCACTTCGCTGACCGCGCCGGAGGTGCTCCAGCCGTAATCCTTGAAGAAGGAGTCGGCCGCACCGGCGTCCATCATCTGGGTATCGATGCTGCCGCCGGCGTTGTAGTACTGGACGTACAGGCCGCCCTCGTCCCGCAGGTACTTCAGGAAGGCAGCCAGCTCCTCCTTGGCTGTGCCGGAGGGGGGCTGTCAGAGCCTTCCAGATTCATATACCAGCCATCGAAGCCATAGTACTTGGTGATCTCAATCAGCTTGTCTGCATAGGGGAAGCCGCCGTTCTCATCTCTCTGGATGAGAGTCCGCCAGGACTGGTAGGCCCGGGGCAGGAAGATGCAGCCCAGGGACAGAACGCCGTTCTTGTGGGCGGCGTTGGTATAGGCGGCGTTGGGCAGGTTCATCATACCGAACTCGAAGGAACGGGATTTCCAGGCATTGGGATTCACCCGCTCATCGTCTACATTCCACAGCTCCATGGGGGTGGTGGCTGTGGTCTGGCCGTGCCAGGGGGCGTAGTAGTCGATGTACTGCCAGAAGTTGAAGCAGTATTCGCTGAACTCGTTGGTGTACGAGGTGCCGCCGAAGAAGGCGTTGCCATAGTCGCCAGCCAAGGTCAGGTACTTCACCTCCGGGTTCAGGCTGGGGTTGGCCTGAGTGGCTGCAACCGCTTCAATGCGGTTCTGCAGAGGCACCCGCGCCCGCGCAGAAGCTCCGCGTCCGGGTCCGTCGCCGGATCCCAGGACAGCAGGTCCTCGGCCCGGTAACCGTGGGATGTGGGCTCGTTGTCCGCCAAAGCGCTCTCGCCCCGGTAGGGCAGAGTGTCACCGGCAAAGGCAATGGTGGGGCACAGAGAGACCACCATGGCGATCACCAGGACGAAGGACAAAAAGCCGTTTCAGATGGTTTTCCTTCATTTGTGTATTGCTCCCTTCAAATTTTATTTCACGCGCTGCAGTTTTCGGGCTGCAGCGTTGAAACAAAGTTATGTAACCGGCTGACGTTACTTAAATTGTAACACGAACCCACATGTTCTGCAACACTTCTTCCAGAGTCTTTGAAAACTTTGTGAGGATCCCACAAATCACACCTGGCGAATTTGTTGAAAATGCAAAAACGGCCAACCGGCCCGAGTTCTATTTCAGACAGACTCCAGCCCTTTTCCGGCAGACAACTGGATGTCCGCTTCCAGGGCGGGTCATAGAAGGAAGCCGATGTACGCCTCTACGGGGGCGTGCCGTGGTTCCCTACCCATCCATCCGAGGCCGCGCCCTGCTAAGTCAGCAGAACTTACGTTTTCTGAATCGGCCCTGCCACGGTCTGTAACCGATCGCCGTTCCTCATTCGCCACGGCTGCGCCCTATCTTCTGAGATGCATCCACTTGCATTTTTCCCTCAATCTATGATACTGTGTAACATAATAGACGAATTTCAAATGCAGGTCCCAACGCCTGCGAGGAGTGTGACCCCCTGTGCAAAAAAACAACAATGTTGGCTCCCCGCCTGCCCGGCAGACTTGAAATATGGCAACCGCATCCAGGTCATTGAGACCTTTCTGTCCGGCGGTGTGTGCAGCACCAACGATATTTCCGCCACCATTGGCCTCAGCCGGCAGACTGTGATGAAGTCCATTCAATTTTTTCTGCGAAGCGGCCTTTTGATCTCCGTTGGAAAGGGCGACTCCACCCACGTGGGCGGTAAGCGGCCGGAGCTCTTTGCCCTCTCACCAGAGAAATACTTCCTATGCATCACCCTGTGGCCTCAGGAGCTGCGGCTGCACCTGTTTACCATCGGCCAGCAGCTAAAGGGCCAGATCTGCCTGTCCCGTCCCCTTCCCCCGGACCCGAAAGCGGCCATGGACCACGTGGGCCGCCTTTCTGTGGAGCTGTTGGAACAGTATCAAATCCCTCCGGAAAATCTCTGCGCCGTCAGCGTCTCCACCGCAGGTACGGTAGACTATAAAACCGGCCGGCTGAAATACAGCTCCCAATCGCCTGCATGGGGCACCGACGTCCCCCTGGTGTCCTATTTGCAGCCATACTTTGCCCCCAACACCATGATTTTCCTGGAAAATGCCGGCAAAATGACAGCCCGGCCTTTTCTCCTGGAGAAGGACCTTGCCGGCAAGCGGGTCCTGGTCATTTTTGCCTGCTGGGGCCTGTCCAGCTGCCTCATCGAAAAGGGGCGCATCCTGGGGGCAAGAATTCCCTCATTGGGGAAATCGGCCACATGATCATCGACCCCAGTGATCCCGAAACCTGCGGCTGCGGCAGCCACGGCTGCCTGGAGCGGCTGGTGAGCGTAGACCGGGTCCGCAGTATTTTGCAGCAGCAGGCGGCACATTTCCCCGGGTCTTCCCTGCTGCAGAGCGATCCGGAGCAAATCACCATCCCCCAGGTATTTGCCGCCTCCAGCCAGGAGGACCCTCTGGCCCGTTACCTGGTCGATTACCTGGCCCGGGCCTTTGCTGCGGCTCTCAGAAACATTTCCCTGGTTTTTGACCCGGATCTCATTGTGTTTCAAGGCGATTACGCCTGGGCCGACCCGTACTTTGACCAGCGGCTTCGGGAATCCTCCGGGAATTCCAGTACTTTTCCTCCGGAAGGACCCTTTGAAATTCACTATGACCAGCGTCCCCTGGCGGAAATGGATGTTTTGGGCTCCTACACCGCATTGACCCGCCGGTACTTTGCGACTCCCGCCCTTTACCAGGAATCTGATCCGGGATAGGGACTCGCCAGAGAATGGACTTTCGCCCTGATTTGACAGGCTACCCGAAAAATGCTTCATCTTTTTTGTTTTCGCTATTGACACCATCTCAGAATTCAGCTATTATACACATATAGTGATATTTCCCAAAATATAAAAAGCAAGGTGATTGTTTATGTCCGCTCTGTCTTTATCCTCTAACGAATTCTGCATCCTGAACCTCCTCTGGTCAGAAAGCCGCGCCATGACCCGTCCGGAGATTTTGGAAGCACTTCCGGACAAGGATTGGAATCCCAATTCTATCCACCTCATCCTCAACAACATGATTAAAAAAAAGGTGTCCTTCAGGTGGTGGGCGTCGCGCTGCGGGCGCGGCTACGGCCGGACCTATGCCCCCACCCTCTCCCAGACAGAATACGCCGCTGCCCAGGCTCTGGAGGCTACCCCGGATATGACGGTCAGCGACCGGCTGCTGGGTGTGGTCGCTGCTCTGGTCGATAAAAGGGAATCGATGCCCAAACCATTGCCGAGCTGGAGCAAATGCTGGAGGAAAAACGCAAAGAGTTAAATGTCTAATGGATTTGAATGAACTTTCCTTCTGCATGGGGTTGATTTGCTTTTCCCTGGCGGTCATTTTGGGTAGCTGTCTGGTTTTATGCACCAAAGGCCGTTCCTTTTGGCTGCTGGGATTGGTCTTTGATTGGGATTTCTGCGCTTTTTGCTCCCGGTGGAGTTTCCCCATACCCGCGTAATCTGTTGCTGGCATGTGTATCCTTCTATCATATCCCTGCTCTGGCAGGAGCTATGGCCCGGACTTTCCCTGGGCCGGGGGGCTTCTGATTCTGTGGTGCGTTGGGTCCGTGGGGATGCTTTGCCGGTTGGCGGTCACCCTGTACCGGCAGCACCGGATTGTGCAGCTGTGCCAGCTTCCTCAAGAGGGGTCGCAGCTCCACCAGCTATGTTGCCAGGCTGCCCGGGAGGCTCAGTGCAGCAAACCAGTCTCTGTGGGAATCTCCTGCCGGGTCTCCACCGTGATGATGGTGGGATTTACAAAGCCAGTGATCCTGCTCCCGCCGCAATCCATGCAGCTGCCTGCTTCGCAGCTACATTGCATTCTGCTTCATGAGCTGTACCATTACCGAAGCCGGGACCTGTGGCTGAAGCTGGGAATCCGAATTTTCTGCTGCCTTTTGTGGTGGAATCCTCTGGTGTATCTGTTCAAAAGCAGCGTAGATCAAATTTTGGAGCTTCGGTGTGACAAGCATGTGTGTAGCCGGCTCTCCAAAATGGAACAGCTCCAGTACTCCTCCGCGCTCCTGGAAATATTAAAAATCGGAAAAACCTCCTCTCGCTCTTTGGCTGCCAAGTATTTGGGGATTCCCTCCAAATCCCGGCTGCGCCAGCGCTTCCGCCTGCTGTTGCAGCGTGAGCGCCGTCCGTCCAAACGCGCGGTCCTTCCTTGATCGGGGGCAGCGTTATGTATGCTAGTTTTTCTGGCTCCTATACCGTCATTTTGCAGCCTGGGTTTCCACCACCTGCAATTGAGGGCATAATTGAACGACCGTCTGATGCGAGTCTCACTTACATCTTCCGCAAGGAAGACGGTCAGCTGGAATACTATGTGGAGGGGGAGTTTGTAAAGGAGCTGACCCCAGAAATGCTGTTGCTGCCGCCTTACTCGGATCTGCCATCATTGACGTCGCAATCGAAGAGGTGCGGTTGGACTCTGTTTGGGGCGGCTAATACACAAAGGCAGGGGTTGTCTCAAAATTTTTGAGGCAACCCTTTTTGCTTTGCGCTGGAGCAGCAGCGCCTGCCTTCCCTGGAAGCAAGCGTGTAAGCGCGCTATGCCGCCTTGGCCAACCTCCAAAGTTCGCCTGGGTGGATGAACTGCGCTGAAATGGCCCTGCGCCTTTGATCATCTCACAATTCCCATCATGACGTACCAGCAATCGTTTCAGGAACCCGAAGAAAGTGGTGAGCGGCTATGTCCGAACGAAATTCCTACCCCTCTATACCCAAAAACCGGGAGCTCTCCTGGCTCCGATTCAATGAACGTGTGCTTTTGGAGGCCTTGGATGAGCAGGTTCCCCTGCTGGAGCGGCTCAAATTTGTCTCCATTTTCACCAGCAATTTGGATGAGTTTTTCATGATTCGCGTGGGAAGCCTGCTGGACCTGTCCCTGGTCAAGGGGCACGCCCCAGACAATAAAACCGGCCTTTCCCCCAAAGAGCAGCTGGAGGCCATTTTTGCCGCCGTCCAGCCGTTGATTGCGGAAAAGGATGACATCTGCCGGCAGCTTCAGCAGCTCCTGGGGAGCTACGGCATCTGCCGCCTTTTTCCGGGCGATCTGGATAAGGCGGACCAGAAGTATTTGCGGCAGTACTTTCAAAACGAAGTGGACCCCATCCTCTCCCCTCAGATCATCGATGGCCACCATCCCTTCCCCCATTTGGCCAATAAGGTCCTGCATATCAGGGGCGCTGCTCCAAAATAAGGGTAAGGTGGTCTTTGGCGTCATTCCGTCCCCACCTCCCTGCCGGAGACCTTGTTCCTGCCGGGGGCGAGGTGCGTTACGTTCGTACAGAGGATCTGATTCTCTCCCATGCCGAGCGTATTTTTAAGCCATACGCCATTACGGAAAAGGTGATTTTCTGCATCACGCGCAACGCAGACATTGCACCTGCGGAGGAGGGCTTTGAGGAAGACTTCCGACCCAAATGAAAAAGCTGCTCCGCCAACGGACCAAGTTGGCTCCCGTGCGGCTGGAACTGAGCTGCCCAATCTCCAACCACTTCATTCAGTATTTTGTGAAAAGCTTCAGCTGGGGAAAAAGCAGCTCTATGTCACCTCTTCCCCATGCAAATGCATGACGTCTTCTCCTGCAGGACCGGCTGCCCCCGGCTCTGCGCCAGGAGCTGACCTATCCCCCTTCCAGCCGCAGCCTCCCGCCGGAGTCCTGCCCAAGGAGAGCATGCTGCGCCAGGTCATGAAGCGGGATGTGCTGCTGTCCCTATCCCTACGAAACCATGGAGCCCTTCCTGCAAATGCTCCGGGAGGCCGCCTCGGACCCGGCGGTCCTGTCCATCAAAATTACAATCTACCGCCTGGCCAGGCAGGCCAAACTGGTGGAGTATCTTTGCGCTGCAGCAGAAAACGGCAAGGACGTCACCGTGATGATTGAGCTGCGGGCCCGGTTCGACGAGCAAAACAACATCGACTGGTCCCAGCGTCTGGAGGAGGCCGGCTGCCGGATTCTCTACGGCTTCGACTCCTATAAGGTTCACCCAAAATCTGCCTGATCACCCGCCGGGAGCGAAATGGCATCGCTTACATCACCCAGGTGGGAACCGGCAACTACAACGAGAAGACGGCCAGGCAATACACAGACCTTTTTTATATCACATCCAACCGGGAATCGGCATGGATGCCAGCGCCTTCTTTTAAGGATCTGGCCATTGAAAACCTGGAGGGTACCTACCACCGCCTGCTGGTGGCCCCCAACTCCATGAAAACCCGGATCACCGCCCTCATTGACCGGGGAAATTGCAAAAGGCCCCAAGGGCTATATCTTCCTGAAGCTCAATGCCATTACCGACCTGATTTGATTCAAAAGCTGCGGGAGGCCTCCCAGGCCGGCGTCCAGGTGGAAATGATCGTCCGTGGCATTTGCTGCATCCTGCCGCAGGTGGAAGGCGAGACGGAAAACATCCGGGTCACCAGCATTGTGGGCCGTTACCTGGAGCATGCCCGATTTACTGCTTTTGGCAAGGATGCCGAAGAGCTGATGTTCATCTCCTCCGCCGACTTCATGACACGCAATATGGACCACCGGGTGGAGGTTGGCTGCCCCATCGACAGCCCTCAGGTACGTCAAAAAAAATCCACCGCATCATAGAGCTCCAGCGCATGGATAATACCAAGGCCCGCCGTATGCGCCGACGGCACCTACCGCCGGGTCACCACTGGGAAGCTCCCAATCGGCGCCCAGGACGCCCCCTCATGGAGGATGCTATAGCCGCTGCCAACCCTAAGCGCGCCGGAAACAGACCATCCCTGGTGGAAACGCCTGCTCCGGCGCTAAAAGGAATCGAGGTAGCCTCCACGTGGAGGCTGCCTCGATTTTTTCCCCACCAACCGGCTTAACCGGCTTCAAAATTCCGTCGAAGATAGACCACATAGGGCTCCCCCGCCGGTAGCCCAGCTTCTCCGCCAGGGCCACAGAGCGCAGATCATGGGCGTCCCAGCTGGGATTCAGTCCTCTTTCCAGGCACAGCAAGATCAGCTTTGCGCCGCAGGCCGTCGCCAAGCCCCGCCTCCGGTATGCCTTCTGGGTTGCAATTTGAATTTCAATGCCTCCGTGGTACACCGAGTAGGAGGAAGCGCCTGCCACCAGCCGGCCCTCCTGCACCACACCCTACCCCCAATCCCCGGCGCTGGAAATCTGCAAAATCCTGAAACAATCCGCAAAAATCCCTGGACCAGGGGCTCTGCCATCGCCTGGTGGTACAAGTCCCGGTCAAAGACGCGCAAAGAAAAGACGGTTCTAAAGCTTGGGCAAACCGGCGCAGCTTCTCCCGGTCAAACCGGTCAGGTTCCTTGCAGATGGCATAGCGGAGGGACTTCTGAACGCTCTGGCCCAAGACCGCCTCAATCCGCCGGGCCCACGCCTCATCCTTGGGCACCAAAATGGGGGCGCCTGCCTGGCAGATGAGGCGATCCTGAGGCTCACCGGCAAAAAAGCAGAAATCGCCCACCACAATCTGCGCTGCCCTGGGCGCCTCCTCCTGATCTGCAATGGCATGCCCCATGCAGCCCTGGAGGCAAGACCAAATCATGGTCTCCTCCCAGCCGGCAAAGAGGGGGCGACCCGTTCCAGCTTCACCATATGTTCCTCCCCATACTCAGGCCTCCACCAGTCGCTTTTTTCTTCCACACGCCGGAGCAAAAACGCCACACAAAAAAGGCCGTCCGGCAGATCCAATCCAGCACCATAGCAATCCAAACTCCAGTGGCCCCGTATCCCAGCTTCACGCACAAGATCCAGGAGAACCCAATGCGCCACAGAACCATGGAGGCCACGCTCACCGTCATGGTAAACCGCACATCACCGGCCGCCCGCAGAGCATTGGGAAGCACAAAGGCCGCCGGCCACAAAAACCAGAGCGCTGACCGAATGAATCAGCACCAGGGTCCGGGACAGGGCAACCGTCTCTGGAGACAGGGACTGGTAAAACCCGATGAGCAGCGGCAGGCCGGCAATCACCAGCACATTGCTCAGGCCCTGGGCCACATACACCAGCCCATCAGCTTCCTGGTCTGCCGGGAAGCCTGCTCCCCCCTGCGCCCATGCACTGGCCCACCACCGTAATCATGGCAAGGCCCATGGCCTGGCCAATGATGATGCTGATGTTATCCAGATTGTTCGCCACGGCGTTTGCAGAGGTCTGGGTCGTGCCAAACAGGGCAATCATACTGACTACAACCACCCGGCCCAGCTGGAACAGGCAGCTTTCAAAGGCCGAAGGAATGCCGATTTGCAAAATATGTCCCATCATTTTGGGATAAAAGTGGATGAGGTTCCGGGGCACCAGCCGTACCTCCTGCTCTGGCCGGGCGGCCAGGGCCAGAATCAGCACAGCTGCAACCGCCCTGGAAACCAAGGTGGGAATGGCCACCAGCCACCCCATCCCCAGGCCATGTAAATGCACAGGGCATTTCCCCACATTGATCACATTCATCACCAGGCTGACCTTCATGGAAATCTTGCTATTGCCCATGCTCCGGAAAATGGCCGCGCCTGCATTGTACAGGGCCAGGAAGGGGAAGGACAGGGCTGTGATCCGAAAATAAGTCAGGCCTGCCGCCATAACATCCGCCTCAATGGAGCCAAAAAGAGGCGGAGCATTCCCTGGGCCAGGAACAAGCAAAACGCCATCACCCCCAGGCCAAAGACCGCAGCCATACACACCAGCTGCCCTGCACTTCTCTGCGCCTCCTCCCGACGCCGCGCCCCAGAAACTGGCTGGTAACCACAGCGCCGCCGGTGGCCAGGGCGGCAAACAGGTTGATAATCACATTGTTCATCATATCCACCAGGGAGACGCCGGAAATGGCCGCTTCTCCTGCCGAAGATACCATCACACCATCGCACATCCCCACCAGAGCCGCCAGAGCCTGTTCAATCACCAGTGGGAAAATGAGGCGGAGCAGCATCCGGTTGGTAAAAGCTCTTCTTTTTGCAATTTCACAACATTCACCTGCAAATCTTTCTTCTGAGCATGTAGAGTATAACACCAAAAAGAAGAAGCTGCAAGGCGGGAAACAAAATATCCCAGGCCCTCGTCCGGTTCGCCTTCCGGCCTGGACGGAAAAACCGGGGCATTGCTGCAATCCCCGCTCTTTGGCAAACAGACGGCAACGGCAAAACAGTGCTTGACATTTTCTGCAACATTCCCTAAATTATTATACAAGAACTCGCTGCCACTTCTGGGAAAGGACGACGGAAGCCATGGACTATGCATTCATCCGGAAACCCTATATTTTATTTGAAACGGTGGAAATGTTATACAGATTTGTCAATGGCATTTCCTTCCGTTCCCTGCTAAGTCTGAGGCTTGCCGCAGAGGATACCGCCGAGGGAGACCGGATGGTGCGGCAGGTGGAGCAACCCAGGAGATTCTGGAGGAGACCTGCCGGGCCTGGACCCCCAAAGCCCCTGCTTTGCGGCGCTTTTTGCCCGGGTGGACACCAGCGACAAGCAGGAAGGAACCTGCCTGGCGCGTCTTTTGACCTTCTTTTTTTCACCCTAAAGGAAACAGACTTCTGGAAGAATGTGGAAGAAATCCGGACCAACTGGCGATACTTGCAGGAGAAGGGGGCGTGGATTCAAAGCTACTCCATCATGAGCCTGGAATTCTCCTTTGGGGAGGATTGTCCCGGCGATTTTCTGGACCAGGTCTGCGCCCTGGAGCCCCGCCGGAATTCCAGCTGAACCTGTGCCGGGCGCTGCGAAGCTTTGACAAGAGCCTGGACGAGCTGGCGAACCTGATTTATCCCATTGCCCAGCGGTTGGAGTGGAAACCCTTCATCGGGCCCACTGGATTCTGGACCAACGGGTGGAATATTGGCAGAATTCTCCCGTGCCCCTGTTGGACTATCTGTCCGACACGATGGGACAGACCCTTGCCGTCGGCGAACATGAGCATACTGTGGTGGCAATCTTTGTCATGAACTACAACTTTCTGCTTTACAAAAAGTCGGATTTATTAGAAAACGAAAGCTATCTCTACCTGGGCTGCGGCGTCAGCGTCAAGAGTCAGCGCCGGGACCAAAGCATGACCTACGAGATGCTCGGCCTCTCCCCTGAAGGCCCTGAGCGACAAAAACGGCTGGAAATTTTAGGCAGACTTAGCAAAGAACGGGCATACAGCCTGAATTGGCGAAGGCGATGGGCGTAGACCCCAGCAATATGTCACGGAACCTGGCGCTTTTTGTTGCAGTTATGGCTTCCTGAAGCAAGAGCAGGAAGCACAAAAAAATTATTATCAGACAGATCATGAAGCAGTACGCCACTTCCTGCGGCAACTGGAACGAGTATTGCTGACATAATGGAACCGGCGCGGAGGTGTCTCAAAACGAATTTTGAGACACCTCCGCACATTTTCTGCCCAGGAGCGCCTTTGCCTTCCCCGGGGGATGGTGCCCAGCGGAGCGAGGCGGATGAGGAATGGCCATGACTGACCGGCAGACAGAACCGGCAAAAACGTAACGTGTTCCCTTCACAGCGAAACTGCATATCTACTGGCTGATCTCGCCACGCCAGCTGAATCATGGAGTCACTTGCCACTGGCAAGTGATGAAATCCCATGGCGCTTTGCGCCCGCCCTGGGGGAAGCCAGGGGCGCTCCCGCCAGGGGAAAAAGGAAATGCTGTCCCTGGATTCTCCGCGAAAGCGGTTGACAATTTGTGCACAATGTGGTATATTGCAAACATAGACCACAAAAAAATTGGTAAGTAACGCAACTACAAAGCCGGAACGTCCCTTGGGTATTTGGTGCGGGCCACCGCTCTGAATATACAACATCCAACATTGAAAAGGAGAATCAACATGAAAATGCAAGTCACCAAGCGTCTGCTCTCCTGTTGCTGGCAGTTGCCCTTCTGGCGGGCTTTGCAATCCCCCCTGCGCGCTGCCGGTGGAGACGATGTCGCCTTCACCAAGGTGGACAACGGCGGCACGGTTTCCGCCTCGCTTCTGCCGGAGCCTGTGGAAGACGCGGCAGAGGAACCGCAATATGCGGATACCGACGTAGTTCGTGTTTCCATCATGCTGGAGAAGGCCTCCACCCTGGAAGCCGGCTTCTCCACTCACGGCATTGCAGACAGCCGGTCAGCCATGACCTACCGGTCTGGCCTGAAGAAGGACCAAGCTGCCGTCACCGCCAGGATCGAACAGACCACCGGCGAAAACTGGATGTAGCCTGAACCTGACCTTGGCTGCGAACATCATTTCCGCCAATGTGGAATATGGTCAGCTTGCCTCCATCTCCAGGATTCCCGGCGTCAGAAAGGTGGTTCTGGAGACCCGGTATGAGCCCCAAACCACCACCACCAGCGCTGTTGACAAAGCCCAATATGCTGGTCTCCGCTAACATGACCGGCGCTGTCCAGGTATGGGAATCCGGCTATACCGGCGCCGGCACCCGGGTCGCCATCATCGACACCGGTCTGGATACGGACCATCAGTCCTTCGATCCCGGCGCGCTGGTCCACGCTCTGGCCGAAGACGCCCAGCTGGCCGGTATGAGCTACGAGGAATATCTGGCTCATGTGGATGTGCTGGACGAAGATGAGCTTGCGGAAAAGCTGCCCCAGCTGAATGTGGCAGAGCGGAACCCCGAGCTGACGGCAGAGGATCTGTACTTCAATCTGAAGGCCCCTTTGCCTATAACTACCTGGATCTGGATCTGGATGTCACCCACGACAACGACTCCGCCTCGGAGCATGGCTCCCATGTGGCTGGCATTGCCGCTGCCAACCGGTTCATCAAAGAGGGATCCGGTTATGTCTCCGCTGCGACGCAGTTGGCACTGTGGGCAATGCACCCGACGCCCAGATTCTCACCATGAAAGTCTTCGGCAAGATGGGCGGCGCTTACGATTCGACTACATGGCCGCCATCGAAGACGCCATCATCCTGGGCTGTGACGCGGTGAACCTGTCTTTGGGTTCCTCCTCCGCCGGCTTCACCACCAGTGAGGACTATGAGGACCTGCTGGACTACCTGACTGAAACAGACTGCGTGGTGGCCATGGCTTCCGGCAACAGCGGTTACTGGACCGCGAACGCCGCAGGCCCCATGCCCAATCTGTACGTTGAGGATGTGAATTTCCAGACAGCCGGTTCCCCCAGTACTTACACCAATTCGTTTGCTGTGGCATCTGTGGACAACGATGGGGCGGTGGGTCCCTCTTCAAGTAGGGGCAGCTCCTTCGGCTATGGTGATGGTACTGGCGAGACTGGCCCCGGCTGAACAATCCCATAACCCTGGACACCACCGGAGAAGGCACGCAATACGACTATGTATTCCTGAATTCCATCGGACTTGAGGAAAGACTATGCGGGCATCGACGTCACCGGTAAGATTGTCTTTGTCTCCCCGTGGTGAGACCAACTTCTTCGCAGATAAGGCCAACGTAGCTGTGGACATGGGCGCCATCGCCACTGTAGTCTATAACAACGAGCCTGGCACCATCAATATGATCTTGACTGGTTACTATGAGGAAGCTCCTGCGTACTCATCACCCAGGCCAGTGGAAACATAGTCCGGGGCACTCCACCGCCGCCACCACAGACCGCGGCGTGACCTATTATACCGGCAAAGTCACCGTTGAGAGCAAGGTCAAAGCCAACATTGCGAACTCTGACTACTATCACATGAGCAGCTTCTCCTCTTGGGGCGTTCCCGGTGACCTGAGCATGAAGCCCGAAATCACTGCCCCCGGCGGCAACATCTACTCTGTCAACGGCGCCGTTTCCGAAACTGACCAGTACGAGATGATGTCCGGCACCTCCATGGCAACTCCCTCAAATCACAGGTATTTCCGCCCTGGTGCAGCAGGTCATTCGGGAGAAGGGACTGTCTCAGCCCGGCCTAACGGATCGTGCCCTGACCCAGAGCCTGCTGATGTCCACCGCAGTGCCCCCTGAAGGATGCCAACGGCCTGTACTATTCCGTCCTCCAGCAGGGCGCAGGCTTGGCAGACGTGCTGGCTGCAACCCTGCCAGCTCCTATGTGACCGTGGACGGCCAGCCCGATGGCAAGGTGAAGGTGGAGCTGGGAGATGACCCCGCCAGAGCCGGTGTGTATTCCTTCTCCTTCCACTTGAACAACCTCAGCGATGAAGAGAAACCTTCCAGCTTTCCGCAGATATGTTTACCCAGGATACCTTCTGAAGGCTACGCCAATGAAGAAGCCGCAAACGACAAGGATGACTCCATGCTGGTCAGTTACCTGGACACCGCAACCCGGAACCTGGGCTGCACCGCCGCCTGGGAAGCAGATGGGGCCATGGTCAGCTCCCCCAAGGCTTTGGAGGGTTGCGACTTTGACGGCGACGGCGATGTGGACAAGGATGACGCCCAGGCGCTCCTGGACTATGTCACCGGCGCACGAAGCACCATCAGCAGCCTGGAGCATGCTGATGTCTCCGGTGATGAAGATGTGGACACCTACGATGTTCACGTGTTCCTGGCCAAGCTGTCCGGCGGCGCTGTGAACGTTCCTGCAGGCGGCTCCGTCAAGGTAACCGTGACTCTGACCCTGGATGCCGGGGAAAAGGCATATCTGGATGCTCATTATCCCAACGGCGCTTACCTGCAGGCTTATGTGTATGCCGATGCTGTCACAGACGCCGAGGGAGTAGACGGCACCTGCCACAGCATCCCCGTGCTGGGCTTCTATGGCAACTGGACAGATCCCTCCATGTTTGAAATCGGCACCACCCAAGAGCTTGCCACCGGCAACCAAATTCGCACTCCCTACACCGGCATCGATTCGATCAACAGCATGATGGTGGAGTACGCCCGGGATCCCGGCTACTCCTACTGCCTGGGTGGCAACCCTGTGGTCGCGGATGAGACCTATATGCCCCAGCGCAACGCCATCAACAACCAAAACGGCGACAGAGTGTACTACGTTCAGTTCAACACCATCCGAAATGTGGCCGCCAGCCGCATCCGGGTCACCAATGCCACCACCGGAGAGCAGCTGAAGGAGGTCTATCTCGGCAGCTTCTATGCTCCCTACTATAGCGTCATCCTGTTCTTTGAAACATGGTTGGAGGCCATTCAAAGCTACAAGCTCAAGTGGGTTCCCAAGGAGCTGGCAGAAGGTGAGACTTTGAAGTCTCTGTGACCCTGGCTCCCGAGTACTATGTAGACGGCGATACGGTGAACTGGGACGCCCTGGGCAAGGGCGCTACCCGACCATGCAGGCCACCATTGACAACACCCCTCCGGAAATCCAAGAAGTTTTTTGGGCATGGTGGGAAATACCCTGACTGTAGATGCCAGAGATAACCAGTATGTGGCCGGCGTGGCCCTGTTCAACAGCACCGGCAGCGAGGTCCTGGCTTACACCGGCTCCAACGCAGACGCCGTGCCTGGCGAGACTGGCAAATACACCCTGAGTCTGGACAAGGCAAACGGCAATAAATTCCTGCTTCAGGTCTATGACTACGCGTACAATGTAACCACCTACGAGCTGAAGGCGGATCTGGGGCAGGTTCCCGCACTCCCTCCTATGATCGCCTACGACCGCATGTACAACAGCTACTGGACCAGCTTTAACCTGGATTCCTGGTACAGAGATTTGAGCGTCTATGCAAAATCCGAGACGGCGTTCAACGCCGCCACCATCGACAGCCACTATGTCTTTGCCTGCTCGGTAGACGGCGACCTGTACGTCATGCCGGAGAATGATTTGGCGGACATGACCCGCATCCGCAACCTGGGCACTGTCCTGGCGACATGGCCTATAGCCGAGCGGACGATTCCATCTACGCTGTAGCCTATAGCGACAGTGGAGTCCGTCCTGTACACCGTAAACAAGCTGGACGGTGCCCTCACGGAAGTGGGTACCCTCGGTCTCAACACCAACACGCTTGCCTGTGATCTGGACGGGTCTTTTATTGCAACGAGTACGGCACCAGCAAGGTGTACTCCTTCACCCTGGACACCTTGGATCAGCCCAAGTATCTGATGGAGTGCGTCAACGACAATGGCGAAGCCTTCACCCATGGTGCCCAGGCCATGGAGTATGACGTCAATACGGGCAACGTGGTCTGGATCAGCTACTACTTCAGGAGACGGCCTGGGGTACCCCCTGGGGCTATAGCTACCTGTACGAAATTCACCCCAAGACCAACACCTACACCCTGCACAATGACCTGTTCCATCAGCTGACTGCTCTGGTGATTCCCCAGCGCTCCGCCGGTGGCAGCTGGACAGCGCCTACGGACCAGGTCACCAGCCTGAGCTGTCCCAGGAGAAGCTGACTCTTCTCAAGGGCAATTCCGATCAACTCACTGCCAACGTGCTGCCCTGGACCGCCACCGACCGTTCCGTGACATGGTCCTCTGCAGACACCTCTGTGGCTACGGTGAACCAGTACGGCGTGGTCACCGGTGTGGACCCCCGGCACCACCACCATTACCGCCGTCTCCAACCTGGACCCCTCCTTTACCGCCCAGGCCACGGTCACGGTGGAAGCTCTGCCCATCACCGTGGAGGGTGTTCTCCAAACGGAGGAAGGCTCCCCGTTCGGTTCACCTGGGACATGACCCGGGACAACACCTGGACCGCAGGTATTGAGCTGGATACCGATGTGCTGGCAGCCACCCACAATGGGAAGGGAACCATGTATGTCACTTCCGGAGACGGCAAACTATGAGGTCCGTGGATATGGAAACCGGCGTCTCTGCCAAGTTGAGCACTTGGGCCAACGGCCTGGACGACCTGGCATACAGTAAGCTGTTCTCCACGCAGGAGCAAGACCTGGTACATTTCGTATGCGGCTCTGTATGGGCTCCCGCCAAGGACCCCTCCAACATGGAAGATGACGAAGGCTGGGATTTGTCCAGCTACATCTACCAGAACAGCGGTTCCCAGCTCCCCATAGCAGAGGGGGCTCGTGCACCTACACAGAAGTTGACGGCATAGAGCACGAGGCGGAGATTCTCTACTTTGTGGATGACAAAGGCTGGATCTGCAAGCTCTACGCCTATGAAGACGGCGATTTCTATAACGCCGGCATGGACTATTATCCCTCCAACCTCACAGATGCCGGCTACGAAGCCACAATGGACGAAAACAGCCTGGTCATGTGCTCCCTGCTGGTTGAGGAAGACGGTAATCTGTATTTCTCCGGCTGGAACGGCAAGACCAATGTGTTCTACAAGCTGACCTTCAAGAGGAAACCCAAGCCTACGAGGCGATTGCCTTTGCCAACGTAGGGGAAGACGTATATGGGCCCGCCTCCCTGCTGGAGGTCAAATCCAATGCCGCAACCACCAGTCGTACCCAACGTTCCAGCCAGTGGAGACTCCTGGCTCAGTGCAGCCCAGCGGGTGAGCCTGTCCGCAGCCGGTGAAAAGGCTTGTGCAAAAGGAAAACACCGCTCATGACCTTCCCCATGGCAGAGGACGCCCTGGCCAGCAAGGAGGCCTGCCTGACTCCTGCCGCCGCTTCTCCCTCCCCAGGAGGCAACGGCAGCAGAGGATGGTGGTGACCTTACTGCCAAGGATGCTGAAGGAAACGCACTGACGTCACCAACGGCCTGTTCCGCGCCGCCTACGATCCGGAAAAGCTGACCTTGAAATCCGTGGAAAGCGATGCTGACCTCACCTCCACTGTAACCGCCAGCGGTTCCGTGACCTTCGGCTACGCCGGTGTGACCCCGATTCCCACCGGAAACGCTGTGGCCAAGCTGGTCTTTACACCCAAAGCCAGCGGTACCACGGATGTGACCATCACCACCACCCAGATAAACGATACCAAGGTGGAAATGACCGAGACTGTCACCGCCACCCTGCCTGAGATTCCGGTCTGAGCACGCCAGCACCGAGATCCGGGGCAAAGGAAGCCACCTGCACAGAGGACGGCTATACCGGCGACGAGGTGTGCACCGCCTGCGGCGAGATTGTGAAACAGGGTGAGACCATTCCCGCCCTGGGGCCATAAGACGGAGATCCGAACGCCAAGGAGGCCACCTGCACAGAGGACGGCTATACCGGCGACGAGGTGTGCACCGTCTGTGGAGAGACTGTGAAGGAAGGCCAGGTCATCCCGGCCAACTGCCCCAGCAAGGCCTTTGCAGATCTGAATACAGACCGCTGGTATCACGAGTATACCGACTATGTCATTGCCCGAGAGCTGATGAATGGCATGGATGAGACCCACTTCGCCCCGGAGGGAGCCTCACCCGGGGCCAGCTGGTGACCACACTGTACCGCCTGGCAGGAGAGCCGGAGGTGGCGGAGCCTGCCACCTTCGCCGATGTGAAAGCGGGCCGGTACTACACAGAAGCCGTGGCCTGGGCGGAGGAGAACGGCATTGCAAAGGGTATCACAGATACCACCTTCTGCCCGGACAAAGCGGTCACAAGAGAGCAGGCCGCTACCTTCCTGTACCGCTACGTCACCGAATACCTGGAGCAGGAACCTGCCACTGGGGCGGACCTGTCCATCTACACCGACAGGGAAGCCATTTCCAAATTTGCCAGGACCGCCGTTGCCTGGGCAACCGCCGAGGGCCTCCTCCAGGGCTTCCCGGGTGGCTCCCTGCAACCCAGAGGCACTTTTGACCCGGGCCCAAATGGCAAAGCTCTGACCATTTTGGACCAGAAATTCTGATTCCACCATCTCATTTTTATATCTCTTTTTATCGCGACTAAGAAAGCCCGGACAGCCTCACCAAACTCTGGTGGGCTGTCTTTTCTTTCATGCAAAGCTCCCAGATGAATCAAACGACTATGAGCGCCCACCTGTCACGTTTTACAAAAGCCGGATCCAGCGGAAAACACCCCCAGCGCCTGATGCGACATAAGCTGGCGAGAACAGACCTTTTCGTGCCTGTTCTAAAAATTTAAGGAGAACACTTGTGTGGAACCTATCTGATTATCCGACACTGACAGATCCGGGAATATGACATTGAGGCAATCTCTCTGCCCATTGTCTACAACCAGTATGGCGATCACGACCCCAACGGTTTGCTGTATGTGCTCCGTGAAGATTCCCAGAGAATCCGGAAGGAGGCTCTGAGAAATTTTCGGCAGCCCATCCCACAGCCCTATGAGGGCGTGCAGCCTCTGGTGATTCGGGCAAATCTGGGCGACACCGTTCGCATTCGCTTCTTCAACCAGCTGGGCCGCCGGGCATCGATCCATGTCCAGGGGCTTTCCAACCCGTGCTGACCTCCGACGGGGGCCAACGTGGGTTTCAACCCGGATACCACCACGGACGACAGCATCTGCTATACCTGGCTGGCGGATAAGGCGAGGGGGCTTTCCTTCTCCGATCTGGCAGACCCCGCAGCAGCGAGGAAGGCACCAATGTGCACGGACTGTTTGGCGCTATTTTGGTGGAGCCTGCCGGCTCTGTATGGCTGCATCCGGAAACTGGCAAGCCCCTGCGCAGCGGTCTGTTTGCAGATATCTGCAGCCCGGGGCGTCCGGCCTTCCGGGAATACGCCGTGTTCTTTCCACGATGAGCTGGAAATCCGCACCTGGGACGGCGGCCAGCCGGTAGACCCTCACCGGGCTTCCCAGCGGTACCACCGCCATCAGCTACCGCCTGAGCCGATGCGCAACCGTCTCCCCTGACCCGGATGCAGGTCACGCAGATACAGCGGAGGATATTTCCATGAGCTCCTGGGCCTATGGCGATCCGGCGCCCCGGTGCTACGGGCCCATGTGGGAGATCCGTCAAAATCCGGCTGATCCACGGCGGTATCAAGGAGACCCATGTATTTCATTTGCACAACCATCAGTGGCGCTTAGATCCGGAGGACCCCAAGTCCACCATCCTGGACTCCATCTCCATCAGTCCCCAGGAGTGCTATACACTGGATCTTCTATGGAGCCGGAAGCTTCAACGGGATGATTGGCGACGCCATCTTCCACTGCCACCTCTACCCCCCATTTCCACGAGGGATGTGGACCCTGCTTCGGGTATTTGACCGGCTGGAGGACGGCACAGGACACTATCCTGACGGCACGCCCATAGCGCCGCTGATGCCGCTGCCGGACCGGCCAGCGCCGCCTCCCAAGGACGATTTGCACCCCGGATACCCCAATTTCATCCACAGCCAGTTCGGCCAGGAGCCAAAGCAGCCACCTCTTGGCATCCTCACAGCCGCCGGAGAAAACAAAATTGAACCCACCCCTCTGGAGGCGGCAAATTTCGTACCGGATTTCGCGCCGGGAGCCCTGTACCCGATACCTGCCCCTGCGATACAGACGCTCATGTGCGGGTGTTTGAAATTGCAGCGGTACAGGCCAGACTGACCTACAACCGCTTCGGCTGGCACGACCCCCAGGGCGGTTTTTCGTGCTGAAGGAAGAGATTGAGCAGGTGGGTACCCTGGATGACTACCTGGCCAAGGTGGAATCCGGCGAAATCTGTCCGAGCCCCTGGTGCTTCGGGCCAATGCAGGAGACTGCGTGGAGGTGCGGCTGACCAACCTTCTGCCGGAGTTTCTGGAGGAAAGCCCATTCCAGCTTAAGACGCTGACGGACATTGTGGGCTTCCACATCCACCTGGTGAAATTTGACACCATTGTTTCCGACGGCGCAGCCAACGGCTGGAAACAACATCGCCGGGGCGCGACGGTGTGAAACCCTGGTGGAGCGGTTTTTCGCCAACGAGGAGCTCCATGCCGTGTTCTTCCACGATCATTTATTTGCCAATGTGCACCAGCAGCACGGCCTGTTTGGCGCGCGATTGTGGAACCCGCCGGTGCGAAATTCCTGGACCCACACACCGGCGAGCCTCTGAAACGGGGGAACTCAGGCGGTGATCCGCACCGCCGACGGCAAGGTGTTTCGGGAGTTTGTCCTGTTCTGCCACGATTTCGCCCCTGCTGTTTGACCAGGACGGCAACCCCATCAACCCGCCGGAGGTCCCGGGCCCGACGACGACCCCGGAGTCATGGGGATCACCGCTGTGAGCCCATGCCGGAGCGGCTGGCGCAAGGATGACCCGTCCCATATTTTCAGCTCTTGGGTGTATGGGGACCCGGCCACGCCAATTCTGGAAACCTATCCCGAGAGCCGGTGCGAATTCGTCTTTTGGACGGCGCACATGAGGAGCAACATGCCTGGAACTCACCGGTTCTGCCCCTGGCGGGAGGGAGATTACCGACCCGGTTTCTCCCCTGGTGCAGGCCCAAACTCTGGGGGATTTCCGAATCCTTCAGCCTGCACATTGACGAGCCTTACCAGGCCGGAGATTATCTGTACTACTTCGGCGGAATTGACGACGTGGTTGGGCCTGGCCTGTGGGGCATCAGAAGCCCCGGTTCCGTGCTACGCCTCCCGGTGCGGTGATTCGCAAATTTGAAATTGCGGCCATTCAGAAGCGATTTGGTGTACAACCGCTTCGGGGACCACGACCCGAAGGCTGCTCTTTGCCTCTGTCCAGGCCGAAGATGTGCGGCGAGGCTGCCGGCAGCCGGTCCTCTGATTCTTCGGGCCAATGCCGGCGACTGGATTCAGGTTACCCTGCACAATCTGTTTGACCCAAAGGTTCCCATCCGCCAAAACGAGTATCCCTCCGTTCCAGTGGAGCGAAAGCACACCCCCAGCAACCGGGTGTCTTTGAATCCACAGTTCCTGAAATATGATCCCATCGCCCTCTTCCGGCGTCAATGGGGCTATAACCCTACAGGCAGACGGTGGGACCGGGGGAGAAAATCCAGTATTTGTGGCACGCAGACAGAGAATATGGCGCCGCTCTGCTCACCTCCTTTGGCGATGGAATCACCGGCATCACGGCCTGTTCGGCGCCATCCTCATTGAGCCGCCAAAGGCCAAATATTACCGGGGAATTCGTCGGACGGGAATCACCATGGAGAACAGGCCAATCACCGCGCCGGGAGTGGAACCCTACCGGGAGTTTGTCCTGTTTGCCCACAACGGCATCCGGCTTCTGGACCGGGATGGAGCGCTGATCAAAACCACAGAGCAAGGCGGAGAGCATGGCGGCCATGGGGCCCCCGACCACGAGGACACCGGGGAGAAGGGATATAACTCCCGTTCCGAGCGGTTCTTCAACCGGCTCCGGCGCAATCCCCTGCCCTTCCAGGTCTTCGACTCCAAGGTTCATGGCGACCCGGCTACGCCTCTTCTGCGCAGCTATGCCCGGGAGCGCATCATCATCCGGCTGCTGATGCCAGGGGATAAGCCCCGGAATATCAGCTTCACGCTCCACGGTCACCGTTGGCGAACCCAGCCTGATGACCCATTTTCCAGGATTGTTCCCATCCAGGGCGCTATGAGCGTGGGCAATGTGTTCAACATCGAGCCTGAGCCGGTGTCGTGCCCCGGTGATTACCTGTATCGCTCCGGGTCCCTACGCTGGGATGTGGAGTCCGGTATGTGGGGCATTTTCCGAATCGTAAGCCGCAACGTCCGTTACTACTGCGAAACTGCGTGTCGAAATTTCCGGCAGTGGTGGGAGAAAAATGGTATGAGAAATAGTGCAAAGACCCTGCAGTCGTTCACGGGTCTTGCGTCAAGATCAGCGGCGCTCCGGCATGTTGAGCCATGTAAAAAGCAATATAACATGAGCCGCAGTCAATCAAACAGGTCCCCTTTCTAAAAATTGAAAATAGCGGGAGAAAACACAGAAATTTGTGCTTTCTCCCGCTAAAATATGGGGGATTTTTCATCCAGACGCTGTTAACGTCCGGCTCTGGTGGCATTTAAAATCGCCAGAACTGCCACGCCAACGTCTGCAAATACCGCCAGCCACATCGTAGCGATGCCAAAAATACTCAAAAGCAGCACAATAAATTTCACCGCCAGGGCAAACACAATGTTCTGCCTGGCCACGGCCATGGTTTTCCGGGAAATGCGAATGGCTTTTGGCAGGCTCCGCAGGTCATCTTTCAGAAGGACCAGGTCCGAGGCCTCCACCGCCGCGTCAGAGCCAATGCCGCCCATGGCGACACCCACACCGGCCAGGGCCAGTACCGGGGCGTCGTTCACGCCGTCCCCCACAAAAATCAGGGTGTCCCCGGACTTCTGAAGCTCGCGCACCCGTTCCACCTTATCCTGGGGCAAAAGTCCGGCAAACCAGCGGGTGAGGCCCAAGCGCTTGGCAACGGAGGCAGCGGCATGTTCCCGGTCGCCTGTCAGCATCACAGTCTCCCGGATTCCCAGGGTATCCAGCTCCGCCAGAGCTTCCCGCGCTCCGGGCTTCACCGTATCCTCCAGGAGGATGCAGCCGGCATAGCGGCCATCCACCGCAGCATAGACGGCCGTGCCCCCGGCCTGCACTTCCTCCGGCGTGAAACCGGATTCCTCCATCAGCAGCCGGTTTCCGGCGAATACCTGGTGTCCTTCCACCACAGCGGAAATACCGCGGCCGGGAATTTCCTTCAGATTCTCCACCCGGGTTTCCCGGGCGTCCGCGGCTGCCACAATGGCCCGGCAATGGGATGGCTGGAGGCGCTCTCCGCCCCCGCCACCAGGCGCAGAAGCTGGTCCGCTCCATCCCGGCGGTCCGCACCTGGGTGACAGCGAAGGTTCCCGTGGTCAGGGTCCCCGTCTTATCGAATACTGCCACCTTGGCTTTCGCCAGATTCTCCAGGGCTACGCCGCCGCCCTTGGCAATCATGCCGGCCCGGGAAACTGCACCCATGCCGCCGAAAAAGCTGAGGGGGCACCGAAATAACCAGGGCACAGGGGCAAGAGACAACCAGGAAGTTCAGCGCCCGGGTAATCCATTTGGCAAACTGCCAACCGTCAAAAAAAAGGGCGGCAGCAGAGCCAGAATCACAGCGCCAGCCACCACGCAGGGGTGTAGTACCGGGCAAATCGGGTGATGAGGCTCTCCGTGGCGGACTTTCCCTCCGTGGCGATTCCATCAGGTCAAAATCCTGGCCACGGTGGAGGAAGCATATTCGCTCTCCGCCCGAATGGTGAGAATGCCGGAGATGTTGATGCAGCCGGACAGGACCCGGTCCCCCGGGTCACATCGGCAGGAACTGACTCCCCCGGTGATCTTGGCGGTGTCCACGGAGGCTGCCCTCCACCACCACGCCGTCCACCGGGATCCGCTGGCCAGGCAGGACCCGCAGAGGTCGCCCGCCTCCACCTCCTCCGGGTCGCATTCCTCCGGCTCCCCGTCCCGCAAAACCAGGGCCACATCGGGCCGGAGATCCATCAGGGCCGCCACGGGCGGCAGGGAACGCTCCACAGCAATGCTCTGGAACAGCTCCCCCACCTGGAAGAACAGCATCACTGCTGCGCCCTCGTCAAAAATCCATCAGAGCAAAGGCTCCAACGGTGGCTAACGTCATTAGAAAATTTTCATCAAAGATTTGGCCATGTCCTATATTTTGACTGCCTTGATGGCAATCTCCAGGCCGCACAGCAACCAGGACATCAGCAGCAGCCCACCGCCGTCCAATAAGCCCACGGGCGTCCACTGCCCGCTCCAGAATCATCCCTGCCAGAAACAGGACAATCCCAAAGGATGATTCTGGTCAGCAAACTCTTCTGCTTTTTCGTCATTTTTGTCACAATGCGGCAGTCCGGCTCTACCTTGTGGATCTCCTTCTGAATCTCCTCAAAAGGGCCGCCATGTCCGTGCCGTCAGGCACCACCAGACAGGCGAGAGGTCATAAAGCTCACCGTTGCTTTTCCACTTGGGGCATTTTGTTAATCGCCGCCTCCATCTTGGCGGCACAGTTGGCAAATCAGGTCCTCCAGAGCATAAGACTTTCTCATCGTTACGGTTCCTCCTCCAAATGTTCTTTTGCCATCCCCAGGATGGTCTTTACGTGGTCATCTGCCAGGCTATAGCCTACCAGCTTTCCCTGGCGGCGGTTTTTCACCAGCTTGGCCTGCTTCAGCAGCCGGAGCTGGTGGGAAATCGCCGATTGGCTGGCCCCTACCCGGTCCGCCAGCTCCTGCACAAACATCTCGCCGTCAAACAGGCAGCACAGGATTTTGATCCGGGTGGAATCCCCGAATACCTTGAACAGCTCCGCCATATCAATCAGCAGGTCCTCACTGCCCAGGAATGGTTCCATACCATCACCTCTCCTTATTTTCTCATATTTACATATGAGTATGTTTTCATTGTATTCTACAACGACGTCCCGTCTTTGTCAAGGGGGCGCAGAAAAAATCTGCCGCAAAAGTGGAGCGGTCCGGAGAATTCCCCATAAATTTGGGGGGGAATCCCCCCTGGCCGCTCTCTTTTGACAGCAGGTCAGTCTATTCAGTGGCTTCCAACCCAAGCGGGCGGGGCCGTCCCAAAATGAAATTTTGAGCCAGCCCCTCTGCCTTACTCAATGGCAACCGTGCGGCTGCTGGGCGTCGTCTCAGTCCGCTTGGGCAGGTTCAAGGTCAGGACGCCATTTTGATATCCAGCCTTAATCTGGGCCGTATTGATATCAGAGACGTCAAAGCTCCGGCTGTAGCTGCCCCCAGGTGCGCTCACGGCGGATATAGTTGCCCTTCTTGTCCTTCTCCTCCGATTCCGTCCGGTGCTCGGCGGTGATGGTCAGGTAGTTGTCGCTGAGCTGGATATTGATATCCCTCCTTTTGGAATCCGGGCAACTCTGCCTCCAGAACGTAGGCCCCGCCTTCATCCCGGATATCCGTCTTAAAGGACATCCCATTGCTGCCCCAGAAGCGGCGCTCCATCTCATCCATCATCTGGAAGGGGTCATAATAGGAAACTTCATTGTGCTTACGATACGGCGTCAAGTTAAACATTATTCATACCTCAAGTTGCTGCGTCCCCAGGTTTTCAGGGACTTCGCTTTTTATTTGTCTATAGGATATCCCAGATTTATGAATAAAAACGGTGATTTTGTGAATGGACTGTAAATTCTAGCACTCCGCCTCGAGAGCGCTAGAATTTCAAGCAATCAACTCCGTGCCCCCTCCGGTCCTTTGTTCCGGCCCCAAATGGCAGCTGCCCCTTGTGAAAGCCCCGGTTTGCTCTGGCGATGCATCCGGGCCAAAAGCTCTCGGACCGTCCCAGTCTCCAGCGTTCCGGCGCTCTCATGGGCCGTCGGTGCACAGTGTAACCCAGCCCGCAGGGCAATCCCCGGGCGGCAAAGCTACCGGCAGCCTTTTCGCAGTCTCCGTCCGGCGGCAGAAAAGACAGCACGCCTGCCTGATGCGGGCCTGCAAAAACCGGCCCAAACGGTTGAGCCCCCGGACCGCCCGCTCCATCTCCGCTCCTCCCGGGCCCCAATGGCCTTGAGGCCTACGCGCTGGATATGGGCCATACCGGCAGCCAGGCCGCAGATTCCGGGGACATTCACCGTCCCCGCCTCCCCCGGTCCGGCAGGAAATCCGGCATGTCCTGCTGGATAGACAGGCTCCCGGTCCCTCACTTGCATCAGCGGTTCCGGGTCCCGGGCACACAGCAGCAGCCCTGTACCCTGAGGCCCCAGCAGCCCCTTTTGTGGCCGGGCATCGCAATGAACTCCGCCCCAGCTTTTTCAGGAAACCGGGCGGCTCCCGGCGGATTGGGCCGCATCTACCAGGAAGGGAACCCCATGGAGATGGCAAAGCTCCGCCAGCTGCTCCACCGGCAGCACATAGCCAAACACGTTGGACACATGGTGTAAAGACGCCGCTACTGGCTTCTCACTCAGGGCCTGGTCAAAGGCTGCCAGGGTGTCCTCCCAATCAAACAGCTTCCGGCCCGCCACTGTAACCCTGGCTCCCCAGGGCGTGAAGGGGCGCGTGACTGCGTATTAAAGCCCGAGATCACCACCCGGTCCCCGGGACGAACTAAGGTCCGAATGGCCATGTTCAGCCCGGTGCAGTTCATGGTGAATACCACCCGCCCGGCGGACAGTCAAACATGGTGCCGGGCCAGACTCCGGCATCGGAAAAAGCCTCTGCCGCCTCCATAGCGCCGGATACCCGCCCCGGCCTGGATTGGCGCAGGAGAGCAGAGCCCGGTTTACAGCAGCGGGACGGCCTGAGGCTGCAGGTGGTCGCGCCGTTGTCCAGATAGATCATGGCTTCAGCTCCTCCCAGTCCCCCGTCATCCCGGTGCAGGTAAAGCCTACTGAAGGGAATTCCGGATTGCTTCAGCTGCTCCACGGCCGCAGCCCCATATCCAGGGGGCAGGCGCAAGCTGTAACCGCATCCTTTTTCCTCCATCCAGCGAGGCGTCCGCTGCAGCTGCACCGGAATTCCCGCGCTACGCAGCACGGCCTGCCCCCGCTGGGCGAAGGTGATAGAGCGAAATGTGACAAAATACTCTTTCATATGGCAACACCTCCCGGGCTAACGGCGCCCGGGGGCAAGAAGGTGCCTGGAAACCGCAGTAAAACGGCGTGGCCGCCCCTGACGCCAAGTCTGAGGCGGCCACGCGCCAAAAAGCCGCAATAGGAACTGCCAGCTTGAACAGGAATCACATCGACGGCAGCCAATGGGATGTTACTTCAAAAACAAACTATTCACTGCAATGCCACTGCCAATTCCACCGATTCCTTGCAATGTTCCATCACCCAAAAGCACGTGATACAAGGGATAGAACCAGCACCCATATCCCCGAATGACATAGACATCCCCGAATACCAGTCCTGAATGAAGCTTCGGCCCCGTCGCTCTCGCCCCAGTAGCCCTGAATCCTGCACAACTCTTCCATGGTCTGATCTTGCTATTCAGATCACACCGGTACATCACCCCAGTTCCGTAGGTGTCCATAAACAGAGCCACTGCTGTTGTGCACCAATAAATTTCCCGGTTTCAACGCCTGCGTCCGTAGCAGTTCCACCGTATCGCCTGTTTTTCGGATCCACTTCTACAAACGCCGAAACGTTCACGTAGTACTCGTCATCACGGCTACCTTCCAGAACCCCATATAGCTTTCCGGTCGCTTCATCGTAGGACAAATCCACGACGCGAATGGGGCACTCCACCGTCACAAGCTCTCCGCTCCACCAATCCTCGACCTCGCAGGACAACGTTTGACCATATAGCCCCTGTCCCACCAGAGTTCTCCGGAAAT
>VOFB01003094.1_pt1 | contig 48993 bp, 81 predicted proteins | sample 5384141 | NCBI WGS metagenome assembly VOFB01 (sample SAMN12384721, study PRJNA508395) | human gut metagenome | isolation source: healthy gut A | host: Homo sapiens | reverse complement strand
TTTTGGAAGAGCCAGGCTGTGGAGGAAAGACTGCAGGCAGGGAGAAAAAAGAATCCGGACCCTGTTTCAATCTCGCAGAAGTGATTAGCCAAGGTTGGCAGCTTCTGCGAGATTTTCTCATTTAAACCTCTTGTTTTTTTCAGGGGGAAATAGATTATGATAATGAAAAGTTAGTTTAAACTAACTATAAAAACACGAAATAAAAACACAGGAATGGAGGATACTATGAGTGTAGTGATAATCGGCGGAAATGAGAGAATGGTATGCCAATATAAGCAGATCTGCAAAGCTCACAACTGCAAGGCTAAGGTCTTTGCAAAGATGGCAGCAGATCTGAGGAGCAAGATCGGATGTCCGGATCTGATCATTCTCTTTACTTCCACAGTTTCGCACAAAATGGTTCACTGCGCGGTTCAGGAAGCCAGCAAAAATAACATTGCGGTAGAGCGTTCCCATTCCAGCAGTGCAAACGCGTTAAAAAGAAATTTTTAGGAAACTATTGTTTAAAAGCGTAAAGCTTTCGATAAGTGGCAGAAAAAAGGAGGCAGGCATGCCGGCGGAAATATTATTGGACTATCTGGCAAAGAGCAGTGTGTTTCGAAAAATGCAGTTTCAGGTTGTGTTTCAATGTGCCCCTGTTCTGAAAGGCGTAAAGGCATCCAATCTGATCACCATCCCTAAAGGGTTCTGGAGTAAGCTAAAGCGGGAGTGGGAAAACAGTAAGATCAGGTGGATATGTCTGGCTTCCGGGAGGAGAACGATGTGGTACTGCTGTACCGGGAAAAATGGCTTATCAATTTGCTGGGAAAGGCGGAGGTGATGGCCTTCCTGGAAAAGTATGGCTACACGGTTTTTAATTTGGAGCCAGTGCTTAGCAGACTGGCTTGCAGGTATGCCGCTTACAGCATGGGGAGAGCGGGTTCCCACATGAACTGGGGATCTTTTGCAGTACCCACTCCGGGATGTGGAGGCTTTTTATTGAAAACGAAGGAAAAAACAGTCTCTTTACAGGATACTGGAAGGTATACCACAACCCCGGCGAGGCCAGAAGAGTGTTTGGCATGTATGACCGCGTGCGGGAGAAGGCTGCCAGAGAGTTTATGAGTGGATTCGCAGTGGAGCAGATTATAGTTTAGGAGGAAAATATGAGCGAAATTAAGGTTGTATATTGGAGCGGAACAGGAAATACTCAGACCATGGCTGAGGCGGTGGCTGAGGGGCATAAAGGAGGCAGGTGCCGAGGGGAAGGTGTATGAGGTAACGGAAGTATCCCCGAAGGACCTGACAGGGGACAAAGTGGTTGCCCTGGGCTGCCCGGCAATGGGTAGTGAGGTGTTAGAAGAAGACCTTTTGAGCCCTTTATGGAAGAGCTGGAAAAGAGTCTGGAGGGAAAAAGTGGTTGGACTCTTCGGCGCTTACGGCTGGGGGAGATGGCGAATGGATGAGAGACTGGGAGGAGCGTATTAAGTCACACGGGGGCAAGCTGATCTGTGACGGTGTCATGTCAAATGAGGAACCGGATGATGATGTGCTTAGACAGTGCAGAGACCTGGGGAAAAGCTGGCCAAAGCCTGACAGCCGGTTAACGGCTGCCCTCACCTGCACCTGCATGTATGCTTACAGGATGTACAATATTCAGAAAATCCGATTGCAGAGCCATGATCAGCTGAGACGGTACATACAAAACCCAGATGACAATGGGAGCTATTTTACACCACAGGGCCAGCGGCGTCCCAGGGGAGATGGAAAGATAGGCTGGAAGGGCTGAGAGTCCCACATGGATATCACACAGAAGCATGAGCGTGAGACCAAGAGAGAGCCACGCGCCGGATCTCTGCCATGCCAAAAAGACATTTGTAGCCAGGCAGAAAAAAAAAAAATGCCAGAAGCGCAGTGATATCCAAAGGAAAATGCAGGATAAGACTGACGATCCATACAAAGGGTTGCACCCAGCAGACCGTTTTCTGCCAAAAACAGGAGAGAATAGTCAAAGATGCGGCAATAGCAAAATTGAACAATGCAGAATAAGAGAATGCCAGGTATAAAATTGTATGTGAAAACCAGAAAGTAGTCAGCTAAAACGGTAAAAAATAAGCCGGCTAAAAGGCAGCGCACAGAATTAAGTCTGAGTTTTCTAATATTTTTAATAAGACACATGGAAAAACAAAGGATAATGAAAGTATATTTAACAGCAGGATTCACATTACACCTCAAATTATGACGTTTATGTATAGTGTTTCCCGCTGGTCCAAAATGATTCATAGAGAAAAAGACAAAGACAGAAAAAGGCAGAACCAGGGGTGACGGTTCTGCCTTTTTCTTGTTATTTAGCTGCTTTTTCGGCGAAAGTGGTGTTTACCAGATTATCATAGGGAGCCCGCTTGGTCAGTTCCCCTGCGCTTTCCAGGATATCCTGCAGAAGATCAAAGCTCTTCTGTTCATAAACCAGATTGTCGTTCCAGGTATCCTGCTCATAATAACGCTGTACAATGGTGGTGATGGTGTCCAGATCGGTCTCCTTAAACTGAGGCTGGATGACCTTGGCAATCTCCTCCGGAGTGTGGGAATTTACATAGTCCATACCTTTTTTGCAGAGCATTGGTAAAGCCCTGTATAATCTCCGGATTTTTCTTAATAAAGCTGTTTTTGCACTGTAGGCAGTGTAGGGAACATAACCCGAGTCCACACCCAGGGAAGCCACCACATAGCCTGCGCCTTCTTTTTCCAGTGAGGTGGCGCCTGGCTCAAACTCTACAGTGTACTATTGCTTACTACACCCACAAAAACATCAGATCAAGAAATCAAAACCGCATATCTTGTGAGTGTCTTTGTCTATATATATTTCCCTTATGGTGCTTTTCCAAAACCTGCTCTTGTGTTCACAATCCAGCTCTTGATAGAGCTTTTTCCAGTTGCCAGAGAAGGTCTTCTGCAAAGCCTTATAATTCTCAACCGGAACCGCCATGTTCTTCTGTGCCTCAAGCTTCAAGCGGCTCTCTAAAATACTGTACTGTTCTTCATAGTAATTCTCAGAGATCCGGCCCTTTTGGAAGAGCAGGTTAAGGCGGTTAAGCTCTGCGCGTATCTGAGGCGTTTCATCTTTAACTGCCGCTTTTGGGCAGCAGCCTTGTTTAAACGGTAAATTTTATCCTGCAATTCAGGATAGACGCGTTCAAGCATGTATTCTTCTATGACAGATTCGCTTATGCACGCCCCGACCGGATGCGAACGGTCAGGGTACTTCTTCGAACACCGGTAACGCTTATATTTATTGGTTCCACCGTCTTTCAGTTTGTGGGACTTGTAAAACCCAACCATATTAGCCCCCTGCAATGCGGGCACTTCATAAGCTGCCCAAATAAGTAGGGTTCATTCTTTCCGGCGTATGTCCTGGAAGAGCTTACGTTCTTGATCAATCGGTGCTGGTCAGGGTTATATAAGACGGGCAATATCCCTCTATGCCGTATCTTATCCCCGCATACAGTTCGTTGCCCAGGATATAATTAATGCGGTACTCCGTCAATGCCGGATCGTCAAAGGTATTTAAGATATGGTACACAGTCTTGCGCTTAGAGTAGCAGGTAAAGTAATACCGGAATATCTCATCAACAATATGGCTTTTCTCAGGATCTTTCTGGAGCTTCTTATCAACAGCCACATACCCATATCCAGGCTTTCCATTCAGATGTTCCTTGTTCCGAACCTTATACGCAAATACCGCCTTTATACGTTCGCTGGTCCGGTCGCACTCATTTTGCGCAACCGCAAGCATAATATTGATCTTGAGCTGCCCGTCAGCAGTGGAAGTATCGTAATCTTCATAAATGGTTTTCCAATTACAATTATGGGCCTCAAGGATAGCCTGTGTATTATGATAGTCCCGCACATTACGAAACCAGCGGTCCAGTTTGGTAACAAGTATGAGATCAATCTTATCCTGTTTCACATCTTCGAGCAGACGCATAAAGTCCTTGCGGTTTTGCATTTTCTTCCTGGCCGTTATCCCTTCGTCCGAATAACAACCTACGATTTCATAACCGTGACAGGTCGCATATTCAGACAGATCGGAAAGCTGAGTCTCCAGAGAAATACCGGTTTGCACCTGTAAATCTGTGGAAACGCGGTCATACAGTGCACAGCGAATAGGCTTCATAAAACATCACTCCTCTTTTGAGTATACTTAAGAAAGGGTATAAAAATACCCTGGTTGTGTCTATGAGAACCGTTCCTGTTGGCGCAGGGGCGGTTTTTATTTATAGCATTGGAAACAAGGCTTTATTCCGGATTCCTCCATTTCGGACTTAAGAGCGGGGACAACGTTCTCTATCCCATCTATATAACTACATCTGACATCCCGGTGATACATTCCAGAAAAATCCCACCAACATATTTCATAGTTTTTTTCTAGAACAAAGTTTTTAAGCAATTCAATGCGCGCGTCAGTGTAGCCCTCGTCATATCCGCTCTGGTATTCAGAATCGGAATCTGAATGAGCTTCTTCATATCCAGCGCCATAACCTTCTTCAAAACCTTTTTCATATGATTCCGTTTGCGCTTCGGAAAGGCTATTTGAATAGTTTGCCTCCATACTTGCAGAACCAAAACCCTGGCGTACATTTAACCAGAATAACAAGGACACTAAAACGCCTAAAGAAATTGCTGAAATGCTAAAACGTTTTTCGCTACAATTCGAAACCATAGATGATTTGGTGAATTTTTCGGCATCATGCGCATATTTAGGCATAGAAATAAACTTATCCATGATAAAATAAGAAACAAAGGACCATATTACTGCCGCATTAAAGTTAGGAAGTTGATCAGCAACACCAAGCCCTGACAAATAGAACATAAAATAAACAATTAAACCATTTAATATAGCTATCAATATAAGGCGCGATTGATTATATCTTTTTTCCTATAATTATGAATACAATGGGAAAAAACAAATATATAATAGCGGTAAAAAGAAACGTAATAATTAACAAATATCCCATAACAATACAACTCCCTTACATAAAGATTATAATTTGGATCTAGTCTATAAAATCGCTCGTTTTAGGCGTGTTATGCAAATGATCCATAATTCTTTTAAACTCTTTCTTTCCCATTAGTCTTCTTTTTTCGGGTTTATACGTAGTGGTAAAAGTACCCATTTCTTCGCGCTCAGAAACATAATAAGCTACAGAAAAAAAATGCGATTACCCAAAATAGACACGAAACAATAATTGCTAGAACCAGCGATAAAACCTGGAGTCTTTTTATACTCAGGAGCCGAAGGTTTCGAAGCTTTAGAAGACAGTATTTTCCATCTCATCAGGAGATATCCAACGACTGACCAAATAAAGGTTGCAGCACTATTGGGCATACCCGCATACAATAGGGAACAAAAATAAAATAGAATCCAAATTATTGTGCCGTTGGCAATTGAAACCAAGATCAATTTTGCATTCGAGAATTTCTTACCTATCACAATTAATATTATTGGTACTAACAAGTAAATAACAGATGTAAGCGACATTGAAAAAATAGCAGTAACAAGATCAATATTTTCCGACTGATAAAGCACGTATACTATCACAATGAACAAACAAATGGAAAGTATGGCTATAATAATTTTATAAATGGCTGTTGAATGCTTTACAACTGAATTAAATTCGGCCCGTTCCGGCAAAACTGTCTTTTCAGTTATGGAGCCGCCACTGGAAGAGCTCGAAGGCTCATCAGGATTTGGATCAGAAGAAAAATCTGAAACTATTTGATTTGATGACTTTGAATCAGTTTCAATATTAGAAAGAATCTGATTATGGACAGCGGGGAACTTATTATATTTATTTCGAGTATTAGAATACTTAGAGATCCTGATATTAAAGCTGTAAAAAAATAATGAAAGATAGAGACATCAAGCACTAAGTGGCAAATACATAGACTAAAAAAGCAATAGCGATGGCAGTGAATATAGTTATAGATGATTTATCAGTTCTATCTAAAATCGCTTCAATAATAAGTGCCATTAAAACAGCGGGCAAACAACAGGCTATTAAAGATATTGCAGCCATTGTTAAATCATATAATGCTACCATAACTCATCCTCCTAAATTCCAATTATTACCATATTACTTTACTACAATATAGGTGTAAAATTGTAGTATTATGAAGATCCTACTTGCAGACTACATGTACAAAAAAGAACATAACAATACGCCAAGCATCCATAATGACCGAGTACCCCGAGACACAATCCACCGTATAATGTGTGGGCAAATGCCCCGAATGGATACCATGGAGCAACTGGCAGCAGGATTCAAAATACATATTACGGACCTATTTGAATCGAATTTAAATAAGTGTCCTGAAAATAGGACAAATGATTAAGTCACGTCATAAAAAATCGTCCCAAACGTTTACTTATATGTAATGCATATAGAATATAAACAGGGAGGAATAAGTTATGACGAATGATAAAATAAAGCTACTAATTATTGCAATGGTGAAAGCTATTAACAAAACCGATTTTTTAATAAGCATTTATTCCTACGTAAAGTTTAAATTCGATAAGGAGAAGGGAGCAGACTAGTTCTGCTCTTTTTTATGTACTTTTCAGCCATTTTTTTGGCAGTGTTTTTTAGCACACATCTGCTAGACTCATCCAACTCCATATAAACCTCTATAAATGACTTAATAAACTCATCCTCACAAGAATCTATTTCAGATAAATATGCTGACAATTTATTACAAGCAGGTTTAAAAACTTCACCTGATCCATGACGAAGCCATTCTTCATTTACGTTAAATGTGGAACAAATGGCTTTTATAGTACGATCCGAAGCATTTCTTTTCCCCAATTCAATTAATGATATAGAATTTCTTTTCAAATTTACTGCTTCAGCAAAATCTTCCTGCTTGAGTCCCAAGAGATCTCTCAATTCCTTTATACGATTGTTCAAATAATCACCTCCATGGAATTACTATAACTCAACAATTCATACATGTCAACAAAAAGTAAAATATAATAGTAAATAAATGTTGACAAGTAAGCATAAAAATGTTAATGTATGATTACAAGTAAGCAATACACGAAAGAAGGTGAACATATGCTAAAAGATTTCCAGATTACAAAAGAGCAGCAGGAAGACATAGGAGAAATGACAAACATTCTTATACTTCTTCCCGTACCAGACAGAGAAATATTAATGTCAAACGCAAAGGGTGTTAAAAGCCAGGGAAGAGCTTGCAAAGAAATTGGAGTCAGAGGAGCAAAAAGTAGGATAGGAGGAATGCAAGGAAATGAGTAAAAAAAGATAGATATGAGAACATGACACTGTTAGAACAAGTCAAACATGCAAAAGAAAGAGCAGAGCAGTCAAACAGACGTCAAAACTTCACACTTACCTTTAACGCGATAGTTCTTGTTTTAATTGTGCTCATAGAAATAATTGCACAATTGTTTTGAAAAAGTCAAAAATTTGAGGCTTTAAATAATCATTCACAGCCATGAGTAATTTTAAAAGCCGATAGTATTGGCAGAGAGTGTTTATATGCAAAAAGTAACGGCTGTAGCTGCTCAGACATACAACCGTTACCGCACACTTTCACCGCATTTACCTGAATAGGAGAAGGTAACCACTTTTATACCGACTAGACGGTCTCACCCGTTATTGAGCTTAACGATTCACAGGTATTTTTGTTTACTACGGACGCGACCCGCTTATCGAAAAGATAGGCCTGTAAACAAAGACATTAGCGTTTGGGGCTAATATCCGTGGTGCAGGTGGGTTTTCATGCGCTTAATAAATTTTTTAAGCATATAAACACCCTCTTTCAGTACTACCGGCAGACATAATTTTTACTCACCGATGGCAATTTAATTTTAAAGCATACGAAAGAAAAAAGATATAGAAAAGTGTTTTAAAAAGGACAACGTAAGAAGTACAACCAGGACCGCATACGATTAAAAAAGGGGGTGTTGGCATGGAAGACAATAACGAGAACAGGATCATAGAAATTCTGGTGGCACTACTCGAAGACCAAACAGGGGAGAAGTACGAGTGTGAGCTTCTGGAATCACCAGATGATAAAACCGCGTAAGCGGTGAAAGGAGGACAAGCTTGAAAAGGACATTGCAATCAGTAACCACATCCTGCGGAGCAACCAGCCTTATGATCATAGCACTTGTCAAACATACAGAGATTACACTGCAAAGCCTGTTGTTTTGCACTATCTGGGGTTACATGATCCTGACCGTGGCAATGCTGGCATATTTTGAATGGCTGGATAAACGCAGAGAAAAATACCGGATAAGAAAGGGAAGGGAATGCAAAAGAGAATAAAGACATATCCGGGAAGCAACACACCAGTAACAAGCCCATTTTACATATTAAGGTGCAGATGTGGGTATATGCAGTACTGCATCATTTCAAGGACGAAATGCCCGAACTGCGGAGGACAAGCCTTTGTGCCTCCCGGCAAATGAAAGGGGAAGAACAATGAAAAAATTGACAATTAAGCAGATCGAGAAATTTTACTATGAATTAAAGGCGGCAGAAGTACCGCAGGGAGACGCCAGAAGATACAAGAACAGCACTCTTGACTATCTGTCATTATTACACAGGAAATGGAAGATAGAAACATGAAATCTCTGACAATAAAGGAGACGGAAGATGGAAGTAGTAATGGTTGAAAAAGAATTGATTATCAAAACAATGAAAAACTATATAGAAATGCCGGATCAGACAGAAATGGACTATGAAAAGAAAGAAGCATACCGTAGATGCCTTTGAAGATCTCGGCTTAATACAAAAAAAGAGTTGATACATATAGCAGTATGCATCAACTCAAGTGACTTCACGCCACACAAGAAAATCCATCTATAGTATAGCATTTTGTGGCGCAGAAGTCAATAAAACAAGGGCAATTCGCCCTTTTATACCTCGTTAAAGGAATTATAGTTACATACTTTTAGGAGGCAGGATGCCATACTTAGAACACAGAATTGACCTGGGAACACAAATAGAAGTTGAAAAGACTTTTTCTGGAAGATGGGGAAAGCGAATCCCGCGGGGAGAGAAGGAAAAGCCCACAAAAGAAATCATGGAAAAAGTAAACCTGCGGAATACCACAAAGAAGCTTCGCAGGACCTTGGTTTTGAATTTTGAGCCAGGGGACTACCATATAACCCTCACCTATGTCGGCGATCCGCCCGAACCAAAAGAAGCAGCCGGCAACCTGTCAAAATTTTTACTGTACCTGCAGAGATGGTACCGGAGGCAGGGAAAAGAACTGCGGTATGTGAAAGTGACAGAATACAAACAGAAGAGGATACACCACCACATAGTAGTCAACGACATACCAGGAGCGCTTGGGAAAAATGAGGGCATTGTGGAAAGGGGAATGTACCCATCTGTATTATATGCAGACGGAGGGTTTGAAGATCTTGCGGCCTACCTGGTCAAAGAAACAAAGCTCACCTTTCGGGACCTGGAAGCGCCCAGCCGCTTGAGATACAGCACAAGCCGCAACCTGAAAAAACCACAGGTAGAAACAAGAGTAATGAAAGCAGACGAATGGGTAAAAACCCCGGTCCCACCCCGGGGATACTGGATACCGAAAGAAAAGCCTTGAAGAAGGGGTAAGCGAAATTACCGGAAGGAGGTACCAGTATTACACATTAATACCCATGGAGCGGGCCGTAAAAGGCGGGGAATATTATAAACCAAGGAGGCAGTCATGCAGATCAGGGTAAAAGAAGGAAGGGTTTACATAACCCGAGAGAATTACAAAGGCATTAAAAAATATGACCGCAGGCAAATGGAACAGGCACTACAAGCAATATACGAGAAAGGAAAAGCGGATGGAAAGCCGGAAGTGCCGGAGAAAGTGCGGATCAGGCAAGGGGTTACGCTGGCGGCGGATGCGGTAGTGCATGCGCTGGAAGAAACAAAGGGATCGGAGCAAAGCGCCGGGAAGAAATACTACAGCGGTTCCGGGACCATGCGAACAAAAAATGGAGGAGATACAATGTCAGGACTAATGTTTCCGAAAATCAAAACCAAGAAAAAACGAAAGAGCCATGCAAAAGCATCCTGCAGGACAAAGAGGACAAGAGGTGCTATCTATGCATGTTGCTCTACGGGGATAACAGTATCAAGAGAGTTCAAGAACACCATATCTGTTTTGGCACCGCGAACCACGCCAAAGCAGAAGAAATGGGCTTAAAGTAAATCTATGCGCGGAAAAACATCATGAAGCAGGCCCGGAGGCCGTACACAACAATGCGGATGTAAGGAGGCTTCTGGAGAGCGAAGCACAACGAGAATATGAAAAGACTCATACGCGGCAGGAGTGGATGAACCACATTGGCCGAAACTACCTATAGGCACCACCGATATATCACATTTACATACAAACCAAACACCAGGGGGCAGCAGGCCCCCGGAAAGGAGGAGCATGTACAGTGTGGATCTGAAAAGCCTTGTCTACGAAAGCGGAGCAACGGCCACGCTGAAATTTTTAGACGGTAGAGGAAAGCTCCATACCAAAAGCGTAACCGTCAAGCGGGAGGCAAAGAAAGCAAGTATCACATGGAGCTATCCGCGATACATAAGGCGCTTGAAAACTTAAATACACGCTGTGTCTTAAACATCCAGCCCATGCAGTTAAGAATTAGAAACGAAATAAACATGGGATGGCCCGAACAGTGGAAAAGAATAATTGGACAAATGCAAAAGGCAAGAAATGCCAGGAGCAAGAACTTTGGTCATTGATATTAAAGGATCTTGAAAAGCATACCTACAGAGCATCATAGGAGGCGAATCATGATTACAGCATGTATAAATTGTTTGGACAGACATATTGCCTGTCATGATACCTGCCCCAAATATCAAGAGCAGCACAAAAAGGAATTAGAACGCAAGAGACAGATAATAGATCAGAAATGCAAGGAGTATGGGACAACCTCTGATCGATATGCACGCAGGCAAAGAATGAAAACAGGATATCCGGGCAAGGTGTTTAAAAGCAATAAAAAGTAGGAGGCGAACACAATGTTGTCAAAGGAAGAATTAGAAAAGATGGTAGCCGAAGAAGAAAATTAGAATTTAGAGGTGAGGGGTATGTGTGAAGTATTAGGTAAAAAACTTTTGCTCTGCATGTAAGGGAAGTCAGAAAGAAAACGGCGAACTGGTATGCAGGGAATAGACAACTGCTACATGGTTCATCAGGACGAAAGGTGGGTACAAAATGGACTATAAAAATTGGCTGAAATTATAAGACGGTTTTCTAACAATGAACTATTGGCATCGGAAATAGAAAGCCTTACAGATATTTCAGGTGTAGAAACCATAGATGATTTATCCGATTTTTTGAAGAAGAACTGAATTGGGCAGGTCAATAAATTAGATTTAGGAGGAGAAAAGATGAGTAAAGCAGTATTGATTATGGATATGCCAGAGTGTTGCGGAAGATGCCCGCTTATGGACGATGATCCTATGGGTGGCTACTGCAATGCACATGATGATGAGTACATTGATATTCCGGACACGATGGGTGGTAAACCAGATTGGTGCCCACTCCAGAACCTTCCGGAGAAAAAGATAGTGCAAATTTACCAGGCAGGAGTCAAATAAAAGCATGGGGGAATGGTTGGAATGCATGTCTGGATGTAATCGAGGGCAATGAATAGGCAGTTAGAGTTTAGGCGATAAGCCGGAAAGGAAAATAAAAAAAGATGAATGAGAATAAAAAAAGAATTTGTTGAAGTAGACGAAAAGAGATGTGAAGAAGTAAACAATTGTATGGGGAGTCGGGACAGCAAACGGGAAAAGGTATTGTCGAGGATGCGGAAATGTACAACCCGAAGGCATCCCAATCGGATACGCCGACCAGTCGGGTCTTGCACCAGCAACTTAGGATTTTGTGAAAGAAGGTAAGGAAAGTATATGGGAATTGATTTAAGCAGATTTAAAGTAGTACATGGAGACAAAGTATTAAATGCGGTGGCGCTTATGGACATCAGACTGCCTGATGACGTGCGCTGGGAAAAATAGAGACACTATTATTAAGCCAAAGGTAATTGAGGTGATAGCAATCAGTGAGGATGGGACACTGGTATCAATAATGGATGAGGCATGGACATTCCAGTTTTTGCCTATCGTATCACATTAGGGTCTTAAGGAGGGCAGCAGATGGAAAAAAGAATGGGACATGTAATCACTATGACCGCAAGGAAAACGAGTGCAACAACCCGGACAGCCCCCGGTATCTGGATGACATGCCGCCGTCCGGGGGGCTGTGGGGAACACCGAGAAGAACAGGATGGACAAAGATGAGAGCTGTATTGAAATATCCGGGAAGTAAGTGGAGGATCGCCCCCGCTCTTGCATCAATGATACCGGAACATCATACTTATGTTGAGCCGTACTTTGGTAGCGGAGCGGTCTTATTTAACAAACCTCAGTCAGATATTGAGACGATAAACGACATTGATTCGGAGGTCACAAATCTGTTTAAATGTATTCAAAGAGATTCCGAGCGTCTGGCCAGACTCGTAATGACAACGCCATACGCCAGAGAAGAATATGATAACCAGTTTAATATACCAGATGCCATGTACGTCACCAGTTTCCAGCGGGCAGCAGGATTTTTGATAAGATGCTGGCAGGGGCATGGATTTAGGGACAAATGGTTGTAAGGCAGGATGGAAAACGATGTACAAGGACGCGAGCGCATGTATGCCCTGTGGAACTGGTATCGGCTGCCAGAATGGATTGTGGAAATAGCGGAGCGGTTAAGATCCGTGCAGATAGAAAAACCGCCCAGCACTGAAGTAATCAATAGACATAACTACAATAATGTGTTTATGTACATAGACCCCCATACCTTTTAGGGGCCAGGACGGAAAACAATATGCCTACGAAATGACGGATCAAGACCATGAAATACTTCTTCAGACAATACAAAAGAGTCGGGCAAAGATCATGATAAGCGGATATGAGTCAGATATGTATAATGATTACCTACATAACTGGACAAAAGAAAGCTTCAACAGCCAGGCCGAACATGCAGGACCACGAACGGAAGTTGTCTGGATGAATTATAGTAGACAGTTAAATTTAATGGACATACCGGGGGTAATGCCATAAACAAGAGAAAGGATCAGAGAAATGGACCTGGAACAAAAAGCAATACAACGGATACAAACAGCCTCAGAGATGAGCCTGCATTACTATGGACAGCCCCTTGTCTGCACTTACAGCGGAGGAAAGGACTCTGACGTGATGCTGGAGCTATTTAAGCGGTCAGGAGTACCGTTTGAGGTGCATCATAGTCATACAACGGCGGATGCGCCGCAGACAGTACACCATATCCGGAAGACGTTCCGGGAACTGGAGCTGCAAGGGATCAAATGTGATATTGATTACCACATACAGCCAGGCGGAAGAATAACCATGTGGAATTTGATTGTCAAAAAAAGATACCGCCAACGAGGATGGCAAGGTATTGCTGCGCTGTACTAAAGAGACTGGATGCGCCAACCGCATGATTGCCACGGGAGTCAGGTGGGACGAGAGCACAAAAAGAAAGAAACGCGCAGAATTCGAAGCCATAGGAAAAACGCAGAAGGATTCAATCCGCGCCACAACAGAAAAAATGCTCTTATCTGATAACGACGATTCGAGAAGGATTTTTGAGAGGTGCGAAATGAAAGCGAAGACCGTTGTAAACCCGATTATCGAATGGCCTGACAGAGATATATGGTTATATTACCAAAACGAATGTAAAACGCACAATCCCCTATATGACATGGGCTATTACCGTGTTGGCTGTATTGGCTGTCCGATGGCCGGGAAAGGAAGATGGAAAGAATTTGCAGATTTCCCGCAGTATCGGCTTGCATATATCAGGGCATTTTACAGGATGTTAGATGCTATACATATCTGCGGGCATACGACAAAATGGAAAACCGGAGAAGATGTATTTAACTGGTGGATGGAGGACCAGAACGTAGAGGGTCAAATGAGCATTGAGGATATACCAGGGTAATGCCATAAACCGAAATTTAAAGGAGGAACAAATGTTTGGAGATAGACATGACGAAACAGAACTTTTAATTGATCTGATTGAAGGAGCACTTAGCGAAGAGGGATATTGTGCAAATCGGTATTCAGGGGATCAGACAAGCGAACAACTGCATATGACGCAATACACGTAGAGGACGGAGCTGGAAGAAAGTATGCAGTCATAATTGAGGAGGTATAACATGGTCAAAATAGAAAAATTAACGTATGTAACGCAAGATGGAGAAGTACTATTTACGCCTCCAGACTATGAAGAGGATAAGGGTGCAACTATAACAGCATTGGCTAATTCGGGATATTTTGATTTTCTGGAGCAGATAGCCGATACCCTTGCAAACACAGAGCAGCGGCTTGAAAGATACTATGATACAGGTCTTACCCCTGATCAGATCCACAACCAAAAACACAACCTTGGTATAGCCTACAATATCATATCCGGATACGAGCAATGCATTCGGGAGATATTCGGGCAGCAGCAGGAGCACAACGGAAGACAGTACATAGATGCAGAGGAGGCCGCAGGGATCATTGATAAAATAATGAGCGGCAGATTAAAGGAGTTAAGAGATGACATTAACAGATCTAAGCCACGAGATAGCGGATGACCTGGAGAATAAGGCGGCACAGGAGCACGCCCAGAAGATCAGGGATGCAGAGATACATTACAATGCTTATGTACAAGCGTGCGAGGACTTCGGGGGAGATTGAGAGAGCACGCACGGCAGCAGGACAAGAGAGAATGATTTTATTCAGGTTCATCCCAGATACCTTTATCTTTTAAATTTTGCACGATGCGATCATAAAGGGTTTTACTGTATTCCTCCGGAAAAGAGGGAGAGATAGGAATTTAATTCTTTTCGTATTCTTCAGCGTAACGTATCAAACATTCGCGAAATAACTGATCAAATAAAACATCATCATCGTTGTAATCATATGCCATACTTATCACCTCAGAAAAATTATAGCACATGCGGCAAATTATAGAATTGGGAAATAGTGGTAAACAATAAAATTAAATAGGAGTGGTTACATGATTGTTCTGAAAGGTCCAGACCTACCTGAAATAGAAAAAATTAGAACATATAATGCCGGGAGAAGAAATCATACTGTTTTTCCGGAAGAAAGAAGAGGAAGGGAAGGGTGGCGTAAAAAATCGTTGGAAAGCGCCTGAAATTAATCAAGAGGTACAGTAGATTCGCCCTCTTTGAAAACAAAAAGGCACGAAAGAGTGTTTCCATTATCAAGAAATCAACTGGAGAAGAAAAAAAGAGAACTTAGAGTATTAAATAGCACAACAGAGCGGCATAAGGAGTTGATAAAAATGAACTGGGGAGGCATCCAGATATGCCCGTATTTTAATTCGCAGGCAAGCAAGAGAATCAAATGCGAGAGCGTGGGAATGTCTGACGAACAAAAGACGGCCATTGAATTTGGAACGGAAAAAGAAAAGAAGAATTGGATACAAAAATATTGTGAAAACCAACAGTATCATTTATGCCCGTATGCACAAATAATAAGCAAAAAAATACGGCATATATCACGAGAATAAGGGGTTTATTGAAATCGGTTATGAACTAAGAGTCATACAGAAAAACCGCGTATACAAAAGAGAAGGATATAAAAGCTTTTGAAAGTTATACAAAAAAGTTTGGAATTAGCCGGTCAACGGCAAATAAATATATAGCAGTCAATAAAGCCTTTTCAGCAGGGGATTTTCCCAAAATTTTTGAGGGGTACCAGCGATACAGTTTTTCGCAACTGGCAGAACTGGCAGGAATAAAAAAGAAAACCGAACCGACATAACACCCGAAACAACCATAAAAGAAATCAGAGCATTAAAAGGAGGATCAGAGATGAGAACATTGGCAAAGAGGCTCAGAAAAGAACAGAAGAAAGTAAAATAGCAGTAAAAGAGCGTGATGCGGCGCTTCATCAGGCAGACATACAGAGAAAGATACGCCTAAAAGAAGAACTCAAAAGAAAAAACACAAGGACAACTGTTAGCATATCTAATCAGGGAGCATTCAGGAGGAGAAATAGAGGTTGATGTTGCAAAGATGCAGCAGGAAAACCCCTGAAGGGACGGTGGCAACAAAACCCCAAGATGGAAAAATGAGAATAAAAGTATTGTAAAGAGGCGCGCGAGCGCTTTTTTCGCAAGGGAGAAATAAAAAGCCGGGATATGCTATTCTTCCAATACAGGAGGGGAACATATGGCAAGGGCTCCAAATGAAAAAGAAAAAGAATTAGAAACACTTCAAAAAATGGCTGAAAAGATGTATAAAGCGGGCATTCCGCTTGTTGAGATAGCCAAAAAACTGGGAAAACCAGACGGCACAATTAGGCGCTGGAAAAGTACGCAGAACTGGGACGGAGAAAAACTGAACGTTCGCGGGAAGAAAACCGAACGTTCGGTTGCAAAAAAAAGAAAGTGGAAGATACCCCGGACGAGGACAAAAAGAAGAAATAGAAGACATACTAAAAAATCGGCATTAGATGAAAGAAAATTAAAATTCTGCATCTACTATGCGAAGACATTTAATGCAACAGACGCATACCAATGGGCGTACGGATGCAGCAGAGAAGCAGCAGGCGTATCCGGGTGCAGACTGTTAAAAACCCTAATATCCAAAAAGCAAGTGAAGGAATTAAAGACAGGAGAACTCACGAAAGCCATGCTGGAGAAGTCGGACATTGTGGAAAAGTATATCAAAATTGCATTCTCGGACATAGGATCGTACATAGAAAAAGCCGAAAATGGCGAAGTAATATTCCGGAACTTGAAAGAAACAGACACCACACTGATCAAAGAAATTAAGAATACAAAGTATGGAGTAAGCATCAAACTGGAAGACCGGTCCGGCGCATTGAAATGGCTGGCAGAACATTATGATCTGATGACAGAAGAACAGAAAGCCCGCGTAAACCTGATGAATAAGCAGGCAGGAAACGAAACTGCGGACCATGAAGACACAGGGGTTATAATGCTGCAGGAGGTGGCAGAGAGTGAGTAACGTAATCTGGATGCCGCAGCCCAGACAGGCAGCACTGCAGTCAAGACCGGAGTACGAGGCCCTTTATGGTGGCGCGGCCGGAGGAGGGAAAAGTGACTGCATGCTGGCAGAAGCCTTGAGGCAGGTCCATATCCCTCATTACCGATGTTTGATTTTGAGAAAGACGTATCCTCAATTAACCGAGCTGATCGACCGAAGCCGCGAAATCTATACAAGAGTCTTCCCAAAGGCGTTCTACAACGAATCGCAGCATGTCTGGACCTTCCGAGCGGGGCAAAGATTTTTTTGGATCGATGCAGAGGACACAGGACAAGCATAAATACCAGGAAAACGATTTGACTTGATTATTTTTGACGAATTGACTCATTTTACCTGGGAGGAATACTCCTACATGTTTTCGCGCAACCGCCCAGGCGGGCCGGGTACAAGAGTATACATAAGGGCAACCGCAAATCCTGGAGGAATCGGACATGGGTGGGTAAAAGAACGATTTATAACCCCGGCCCCGCCAATGACACCAATCAAGTCAGAACTGACCGTAAAACAGCCGGACGGAACGCTGCTGAGCATGAACCGGAAACGCATTTTTTGTACCATCTACCGTATTTGACAACCAGGAATTATTAAGCAATGACCCCAATTACCTTGCCAACCTTGCCATGCTGCCAGAAGCGGAACGCAATGCGCTGCTGTATGGTGACTGGAACTCCTTTTCGGGGCAGGTGTTCATGGAGTGGAGGAATGATCCAGAGCATTATAAGGACCAGAAATTCACACACGTAATCGCCCCATTTAAAATCCCGCAAAGCTGGAAAATACTAAGGGGGTTTGACTTCGGATATTCCAGGCCCTTCTCGGTCGGGTGGTATGCGGTAGACCATAACCGCAAGCTATACCGCATAAGAGAGTTATACGGATGCACAGGGGCACCTAATACAGGCGTTAAGTGGACGCCGCAGGAAATAGCGAAGATGATCACGGAAATTGAGGAGGATGATCCCAACATCAAAGGCCATACCGTAATCGGGATTGCGGACCCGGCGATATTTGAAGAAAGCAAAGGAGAATCCATAGCAACCATGATGGAGCGTAAGGGCGTGTTCTTCGAAAAGGCGGACCACACACGTATTCCAGGGAAAATGCAGATGCATTACCGCTTTGCCTTTGATGAGGACGGGGATTCCATGCTTCAAGTATTCTCAACCTGCCGGCATTTCATCCGCACGATCCCAGCACGCGTCTACGATGAAAAAAAATGTAGAAGATATCGACACGGAAACGGAAGACCACATTTATGATGAGTGCCGCTATGTGTGCATGGAATACCAGATCACCCCGCGCGAAAATGTATTAAAACAGATTACGCTTGACGATCCGCTTGACCTATATGCGGAGCAGCGGGCAAATGATAGATTTACATTTTACAGAATTTAAGGAGAAAGAGATGGCAAAAAATCAAACAGGACAAGCCTCAGAAGGATGCCCCACAAAACGCAATACCACAGAAGGAACAGCAAGAGGATGCTATGCAGGAACTCCCTGCATTAAACATTAAAGAAATGCCGCCTCCTGGACCGGATGCCACACCGGAACAGATTGAAGCGTACGCACAGGCAATGGCCGCAGATGACAACGCAAGAAAGGCCGCAAAAGACGCAGATGAAGCGCATGGGCGCCAGATGGACATAGAAAGCGATTACGGGAGAATTGGGCCGATCGGGCAGGAAGAAATTAGAGAAGCTGCCGGAATCATGGAAAAGTATAAACAGGGAAAGAAAAATCTGGACGAACGTATTGTAGCGAATGAAGAATGGTACAAAATGCGCCATTGGGAGCAGATACGAAAAAAAAGAAAAAGACAAACGATCCGGAGCCTGCAAGCGCATGGCTTTTCAACTCGCTTGCAAATAAACATGCAGACGCAATGGACAATTACCGGAACCAAATGTACTTCCGAGATCAGCGGACGATAGGCAGGACGCGCAGACGCTAGGTCATATACTTCCGGTAATCATGGAAAGAAACCAGTTTGAGGAAACATATTCCAATGCATGGTGGTACAAATTAAAAAGCGGGCAGCAGTGTGTATGGAGTCTTCTGGAATAAGTCTCTCGAAGAAGGGCTGGGAGACATAGACATTCAGCAGGTAGATATCCTAAATTTCTTCTGGGAGCCTGGGATAAAAGACATTCAAAAGTCGAGGAATATTTTTGTGGTCAGCCTGGAGGATAACGACATACTTGAAGAAAAATACGATTTTTTAAGGGGGAAATTAGCGTCAAGCACAATAGATGTGAAAGAATACATCTATGACGACACGGTTGACAACACAGAAAAAAGTGCAGTAATTGACTGGTATTACAAGCGCACAATTGCAGACGAAAACGGAATGGAAAAGGAAATTTTACATTACGTGAAATTTGTAAATGACGAGGTGCTGTATGCCAGCGAAAATGACTGGAGATACCAGGAGCGGGGATATTATGACCATGGCACATATCCGTTTGTTTTCGATGTCATGTTCATGGAGGAGGGAACCCCGGCAGGGTTTGGCTATCTGGACATAATGAAAGACGCGCAGATGTACATAGACAAGTTGGACGCCAACATTATGAAAGGAAGCTTCCTGGCAAGCAATCCCAGATTTTGGATAAAAGACAGCAGCCAGGTCAACCAAAAAGAATTTGAAGATCCAACAAAGATGTTTGTGCATGTAGCGGGGCAGATCGGGGAAGAAAGCATTCGAAAAATAGAGATCAGCCCGGCAGATGCCACAACCATCAACGTCCGCCAGATGAAGATTGACGAACTCAAAGAGACATCAGGCAACAGGGATTTCAGCCAGGGCAGCACCCAAAGCGGCGTGACTGCCGCAAGCGCAATAGCAGCCTTGCAAGAAGCAGGAAGCAAACTGTCCAGAGATATGATCAAAACATCCTACAGGGCATACGCGGAAATATGCTACCTGTGCATAGAGTTGATCAGGCAGTTCTACGATGAAGAACGTGAGTTCCGGATTGGCGGCCAAAACGGGCAGGATGAATTCATCAGCTTTGACAACCGAAACATTAGGACCAGAGAAGACAGCGCCTTTGGAATCCAACAGTACAGAAGACCCATATTTGATATTAAGATTGTCCCACAGAAAAGCAGCCCGTTTTCAAAGGCGGCACAAAACAATATGGCTATGGAACTGTATGGGGCTGGATTCTTTGCGCCTCAGATGGTTGATCAAGCGCTGGTAGCTCTTCAGATGATGCAGTTTGAAGGCAAAGAAGAGATTGCACAGCGCCTATCCCAGAACGGGACCATGTTCCAGATCATGCAGCAGATGCAGGCGGATATGCAGAAGATGGCGTTTATCATTGATAGCCAGTTGGGGACAAATGTACTGCAAAATATGGGGATAGCCGCAAACATGACACAGCCGGTCGGAGCGGATGTAAAACAAACAACGTGCAAACTAATAGCCTGGGGGACACGCAGAAACAGAAGACTACCCAGGAAGCGAAAGCCAGACAGCAGGTAGCGCAGCAGGCTACCCCGAAAGCGTGACGGCATGACACACATAGAAATTATCAGAAAGGGAAACAGAACGGAAATAAGCATTTTAGGCCACGCAGATTATTGCGCACAGGGGCCGGATATCGTGTGCAGCAGTCAGCACCTTGTCCGGAACATTTGTACAATGCCTAAATGATTTGGAAGAGGACGGCAAGCTTTGGCTGTATGAGGCAGACGTTTTATCCGGATGCGTAAAAATAAAAGTAGAACCGAAAGGCGAGGCAATAAAACAGACAAATCAAATAATAGATGTCATTATGACAGGGTATCTGTTACTGGAAAATAAGTATAAAGACTATGTACATGTGACCCAGCAAGAGTGAGGGAGAAATAAAAATCAAATGCTATAAGATAATTAGACGCACGGGAAAGACCGCGGAGGTAAAAAATGAAAAGAAAATTATTAGAACTGAACCTTAGATTATTTGAAGGGAAGGAACGGGCGGAGAAGCAGCAGCTCCCCAGGCCGCCGCTGGGGAAAATCGGGCGGTAGTATATGGCATACAGCCGGAAGAAACAACTCAGGCCGCCGCTGAGGAACCAAGCACAAAAACAACCAGCAACACTTTGCAGGAACGAGAGGCAGAATTTGAGAAACTGATAAAAGGGGACTACAAAGACGTATTCACCAAGCGCATGCAGAAAGTAATTAATGAGCGCTTTGGGGAAACGAAGGACCTGAAAGCGCAGACAGAGGCCGCAAAACCGATTCTTGAGATGCTGCAGCAGCGTTATGGCGTTGATGACATCAGCAAACTGACAAAGGCAATCGAGGAAGACAATACTTATTACGAGCAGGAAGCAGCCGAAAAGGGAATGACGGTAGAGCAGCTCAAAGAAGTCAAAAAGCTGGAGCGGCAGAATGCGGAATTGATACGGCAGCAGCAGGAATTGAGGCAGCAGGAAGAGTTCGACCAGTTCATGCAGAACTGTCTGGAACAGTCAGAAGCGTTAAAAGCCACCATCCCGGATTTTGATTTTGAAACAGAAATGCAGGAAAACAAGGACTTTCAAAACCTCGTATTTAAAGGCATAGACGTAAAAACCGCTTATAATGTCACGCACATGGATGATATCATGGGCGGCCTTGCGCAGTACACAGCCGAGAAGACGAGAAAGGCCACGATTGACAACATAAGGGCGCGCAACAGCCGGCCGGTAGAGGGCGGCGCTGCAAGACAGTCAGGTGTGCTGGTTAAAAGGATGTACATAGTTTAACAGCAAAGGACCGCGCAGAAATCGCAAAAGAGTCGCGCGGGGGAAGAAATTCGTTTCTAAGGAGAAAAAGATGAAAAAAAGAAAATTGCTATTGATGAATCTGCAGGTTTTCGCCACGCCATTAAACGCAACCACTTCCGCAGCCGAAGGAAACAACCTGTCTGCGGAAATGAAAACCTATTACAGTGACTACCTCATTGATCTGGCAGGCCCCAGGCTGGTGCATGATCAGTTCGGGCAGAAGCACCCCATTCCGAAAAATGGAGGTAAAACAATCGAGTTTTCGAAATACACGCCTCTTACAAAGGCGCTGACACCGTTGACAGAGGGCGTTACACCGGACGGCAACAAACTGGACGTAAGCACAATTACAGCAACAGTCAACCAGTACGGAGACTGGATCATGCTCACAGACGTGCTGCTTTTTTGACGGCAATTGACAACAATATGGTACAGGCAACAGAGCTTTTAGGGGATCAGGCCGGAAGAACCATGGACACGATCACACGAGAGGTTATCAATGCCGGGACCAATGTACAGTACGCATCAGGAGAGGTGTCAAGCCGGGCCGAACTCACGAAAGAACATAAATTTACCCCAGACTGTGCATATCGCGCAGCGAGATTTTTAAAAACACAGAACGCCATTCCGTTTGATGGTTATTTTGTAGCAATCATCCATCCTGACGTATCCTATGATCTTATGCGCAACCAGGAATGGATTGACGTGCATAAATACGCCACACCGGAGAACATCTACAACGGAGAGAGCGGAAAGATCGGACAGGTACGGTTCGTGGAGAGCACAGAAGCCAAGGTATTTGCCAAGACAGGAGCGCAAAGCATAGATGTATACTCGACCATCATTCTTGGGAAAAACGCCTATGGAGTAACGGAAATTACTGGAGGCGGCTTACAGCATATCGTGAAACAACTGGGAAGCGCCGGAACAGCCGACCCGCTTAATCAGAGAGCTTCCGTAGGATGGAAAGCAATCAAAGTAGCGGAAAGACTCGTTGAACAGTACATGGTGCGTGTAGAAACAGCATCCACGTTCGACATTGGAGCAAATTAAGGAGGAGCTATGGCGGCAAAAGAAAAAATGGTAAAGATTAAGCTTTAAGGACAACGACAAATACAAAGACGATGTATTTGTTGCCGTAAATGGGAAATCTTATTTGATCAAAAGAGGAGTAAAGTAGAAGTACCGGAAAGCGTGAAAGAAGTGCTGGACAACTCAGCGGCTCAGGAAGAAAGAGCGGCAGAATATATGGAAACCCAGCAGAAAGAGTACGAGCAAAAAACAAAAAACTGGAAACATGATTGTACAGGGCATCTAATTATGGATGCCCTGTTTTCGAAAAGAGGGTAAAAGTGGACTTAGACGTAAAAAGAGAAAGTACCGTTGCCGGGGAATTAATCAAGTTCCAATTTAAAAACAAAGGAAACAAAGTAATCATTAAAAATTTTACAGAAGGAAATCTATATGTGCGTATTCAGTCGGACAGCAAGGAAGCCGTAAGGATACCACCTCTATTTTATCAAGTTCTTCTGATCGGAGAGGATCTGACCAGGAATAAAACAAATATAGATACGGTATACGTTACACCGGATAAGACATCAGCAGATGGAGTCGAGGTACAACTTTTGGTGAAGGAGCAGGCATGAGTGATTTAATAGGGTATATGGGAGGGCCGCGCGACATACAGCAGGCGAAAGCAGATGCCGAGAGCGCAGCAGAAAAAGCGATTGAAGCAGCAGGCAGAGTAGACACTGCGATAGATGCCGCAAATAAAGCGGCAGAGAACGCAAATACAGCAACTGAGGAAACCTATATAGCAAAGAGTGGAGCAGAAGCTGCAGCGGCAGAGGCAGACGCTGCGAGGGATAATGCAAATAACGCAGCGCAAAATGCCATAGAAAAAAAGCGGAAGAGGCACGGGCAGCAGGAGAGGGAAGCGACAGCGGCAGCAGAGGAAGCAAGACAGTATGTTTTAGGCGATATCTCAGAAAAGACAGTTACCTTTGATAAGATAAGCGCCTATGAAAATATTACATCAGGCGAAAATCTGAAGACAATGTTCGGAAAGATCGAAAAGCAAATTGCGGGGGTTCATGACGCATCCGCAATTGGTGATGGAGCTATTGGATTTGAAAAAATTATCAAGTGAAATAGTAAATGTAGAAAATGACAATACTGTATTGCAGACCAACAGTGCATTTTACAATGGGCTTAATAACGATGAGATCGCAAAAGAGCACTTTTGTAGACGTTACGCTGCACTCAGAAGGTGGGAACTTAATTAGATAAATGTAAAATGTCTTATCAAAAACGACCCATGGGGAGCAAAACCAGACCCCGATTTTGACGTTGAAATACATTTTATTGATGGAACAGAGATTGCGGAAAACATAAAAACTACAGTAGGGGTATCAAGCTTCGGAACAGAAATAGAAATACAAGCGAATCATGCTTATACAGCTTACAGAGTCATTATCAAGAAAACCTACAATTTGAATAAGACAATAGCTTCAATCACAGCAATTATAGATGAGATTAAACACACGGAAGCCATTAAAGCACTGTTTCCGCACCTGAAGATTACCCAAGAAAATATACCGAATAATTTGATTACAAAAGAAAAACTATCAAAAGAAGTTGAAGAATGGGTGGAAGGAAAAGCAGCATACATAGAATTTGCCACAGAAGAAGAGGCACGTGAAGGAATAAATGATCACACCGTCATGTCACCCCTTCGGGTAGCCCAGGCCATTGACGAGATGGGCGGCGGAGGTGGTGGCGGAATCGTTACTATACCGACTATGACCTCCAGCTTTACCGGGGGGGTAGCTTTTCAGTGAACGAGGAAATAGAAATTCGTTACCGCTGGGGATCACCTAACAGCGGCAACGGAACCCTACATGTGCTGGTAGACAGCATCGAGTTTACCACCTCTGAGGTAGCGCAAGGAATGAACCGCTACACCCCTGACCGGACTATCCAAGGGCAGCCACTCCATCCAGATGTATGTGGTAGATCGTGGCGGGCAGTATACGGACACCCTTAAATTTACGATCAAGGTAGGGACATTGGACATTACCTCACCCTTTGATGACTCTGTTGACTTTGCGGTAACGCAGATCATCAAAATACCGATCACAATAGACACCATCTCCCTGGAGCCTATTTACATCACCAGGACCATTGATAATGAGTCGGTGCGGCTGCTGGCCCAGAACGGGTATAATGTCTTCCAGCTCCCCACCTTAACGGCAGGAGCGCACAAGGTATCCTTTTAAAGCAGAGTCCAGCATTTATATATCCAACATCCTGACCTTTGACATCGTGATTGAGGATTCAGATGCGCTGACTCTGATATCCGATTTTGACAAGACAATGGCAACCTACCGGGAGCTGGTGGAGATCCAGTACAGGGTATCCCTCAAAGGAGCCAGCACTTTTAAGGCAGCCTACTACATTGATGACATACTTAACCGAGAGGCTACCATTCCGGCTGGAACAAACATCTGGTCAACCCGTGACCTGTCCATAGGTCGGCACACCTTAAAGGTAGTAGTCACCACCCTGGACGGAACAAAAAGTGCGGAACTATCCTGGACGCTGCAGGTCAACAGCAGCAGCTATACCCCGCTTGATCCAGTGGTGGATGCATCCCTGTTATGCTGGTTTGACGCGTCCAATAAAACCAACCAAGACATGGACCGGGATACATGGGAGGACAAGTCAGGCAATGACACCCCGGTTACGCTGTACAATCTAAACTATGGATCAAATGGGTGGATTGATGGGGCGCTGAAGCTTAACGGCGGTGCTTATGCGGAGATCGACCTGCAGGCGCTTAAAGATAATGCCCCCTACGGCGTGACGGTAGATATTAAATTCTGTACGCGGGATGTCGGCAATCAGGAGGCGTGTGTGCTGGACATGCGTGGATCTGATAGCAACAACAAGGGCTTTGCCGTGGATACGATGCAGATGTATTTAAACAGCGGCACCAGCAAGATCAAATCCGACATTGCAGAGGAGGAGATGTCCAGGGCTACCTTTGTGATTGACAGGGATAACAAGCTTGCTAAGATCTACAACAACGGCGTGCTTACAGAGGCGTTTATTATGGGAGCTTCGGAAGACTTTTTACAATACCAGTAAGATCTACCTAAACACCACCCTGGGAAACGTAAACGGCGTGTGGCAGCCTGATATATTTGGGAGCTGTGAGATCTACAGTATCCGGGTGTATGCCCGCGCTTTGGAGTCTGAGGAAATCGTGCAGAACCTTGTGTCAGACATCCCGGATCTGGACGCACAGGAAGAAAAAATATAACATCAACTACAAAAACAACATGCCCACCATGTACTTTTTACGGGGATACCTCTGCAATGACCAAGGACAATAAGGTGCCTTTGCGGATCAAATACATATCCCCGGACAGCACAAAACTATGGTGAGTCCTTTGATCTTACAGACTGCCCGGTAAGCTGGCAGGGTACGTCATCCTTACAATACGCGGTTAAAAACTATAAGATCCGGTTACGCAACCAGGGCGGGGCAAAATACAAATACAGCCCATTCGGCGGCATTCTGGAGGACACATTCTGTCTAAAGGCGGACTACATGGAGAGTTCCCATGCCAACAACACGGGCATGGCGAAATTTATACATCATGAGTTGTACAATGAGCAGACTCCGGCGCAAAAACTGGACGAACGCTGCCGTACGACCATAGACGGGTTCCCGATCCAGTTGTACATTGCAAAGGATTCGGTCAGTGCCCCGGTATATATGGGGGTATTTAACTTTAACCTGGACAAGGCTTGCAATGATACCTACGGTATGGACAATACAATCACCGGCTTTGAAAATTGCTGCAAATTTGAGGTATCCAGTAACTCCGACACATCAGCGGGAGCATTCCGGGATGACTCAGATTTATCGATCCGGGAAGATTTTGAAGTAACATATCCGGATGAGGATGACTTGACAGCGGATCAGTTGACGGAAAAATACGCCACGCTGAAACGCATGGTGTCCTGGGTAAAAAAACAGTGACGAGACAACCTTTAAGGCGGAGCTTGACCAGTATTTTAACCGGGAATATCTCATGAAATACTTCCTGCAGGCCCATCTCTTCGGCATGGTCGACAACCTCGGAAAGAATATGATGCTCTGCACCTGGGATGGCCTTTATATGGTATCCCACCTTTTACGACATGGATACCCAGCTTGGCCTTGACAACACCGGATACCTGGAATTTTACAGCGATTGTGACGTGGTGGAGGGCGTGTACAACACCAGCAACTCCAAACTCTTTGTCATGCTCCAGACCTGTTTTGCATCGGAGCTTGCAGAGATGTATAAGTCTATGCGCATGTCCGGCAAATACTCTGTACCGACCATTTTAAAATACTGGTATGACCAGCAGGTAGCCGTGATCGGAGAGTCTCAGTACAACAAAGACATGGAGGCCAAGTACATCCAGTTTAAAAATGACTACCTCTTTATGCTTCATGGCCGCCGCTATGAGCATATGAAAAAGTGGATCACAGAGCGCTTACTGTACCTTGACACCATCTACGGATACGAGGCGGACACATCATCATCCATCACGATCCGGGCCAACAAAGCAGCAACGGTAAGCCTGGATATCCTGACCTATAGTCCTCAGTACCTTAGAGTCAAGTGGCGTAACGGCGTGGAGCAACGCCTTAAAATAGGCAGGGACGAAAACGGGCGGATGAAGTCAACCAAATTTAGCGGCACTTTAACAACAGCCACAGATCAGGAGGTTATCATTTATAATGCCAAACAGATTAAAAAGATTGACGGGCTGTCAAATTTAAATCCGTCCGTGCTTAATCTGGTGGAGGCGTCTGGATTGACGGAAGTTGTATGTGAGAACTCTCCATTGTTGGCTGATGTGAGGCTCAATAGCGCGAATACATTTTTAAGCCACATCAATTTTAACAAGTGCACGTCTTTATCAGGCGTTTTGGATCTGTCCGTGCTTAACAACTTGGAATATGTTAACTTAAACGCAACAAAACTGACCAATATATCATTTCCGATTGGCGGGTGCAACCTAAAAGAACTATACCTTGATATAACAACACTGTCATTGCTGCATTTGGAAAAAATGCCATTATTACAGACTCTAATTTTAAACAGAAATGCGGTTTACTCAGAATTTTATATCAAAGACTGCATACAACTGTTTTTAAAAACCGGGAGGCAATATACATATGACCATTATACTGTACGGATTTTAGCGGACGCGTTGCGCATAGAAAACATTGGCGGTTTGGATCGAGAAGGATACCTGATTGTAAACAACGAACAAAACGGCACAAGGAGAATGAATAGCTTTATCCTAAAGAACGTATCCATCCACGGTGTCTATACTACTTTTTATTGGTAGCGCCTCCAAGGAATGCTCAGAAAAAGAATTCGAAATAACCGGATGTACAATAGACAATTTAACATTAAACCGTCTTGGGTTTACAGAGCAGCATGATATTGATACAGCCGGGTTTGGGTGATAAAGACATTGCGCATGTGGGGGAGCCGTAAATGTAAATCGTATAAACGTGCCGTCTACATTAAAGGGGTTATTTTTATACAAAGACTCCTATATGCCAAATCAGGGATGGTATACGCTTATAGACCCGGATACGGGTCCATTCGAGGCGAGGCAGTAAAAATAGACGGGGAATATAGTTCCGCGATAAGCATTGACGGAACTCCGGTCGGAAATGATAATGCGCTGGATCTGTCCAGTTTTAGGATCACAGAATTTTTAAATGTAACCGGATACGATCTAAGCACTGTGATAATCAACTGCGACTTTTTGCAGATGGACAATGACAAGTATTTATTCCGCGAGTCCAATGCGGGTACAACAAAAAGATTTTCGCTTCCAGTTACGGCAAATGTAAAGGGACGTTTAACGTCAACAGACAATGCAAAGATATGGTGCACAGCAACCGCAACCGCATATCCTCCGATGGAAAACCTGGATGAATTAGAATGGGACACCTCCGAGGTTACGGATTTTAGTAGCATGTTTTCCTACTGGAAAAACTTAAGAAAGTTCCCTGATTTAGACTATAGAAAAGGAATAAAGTTTATAGACATGTGTTCGTATGCAACCGCGCTCACAGGGGACATTGTTATAAGCGCTCCTCAAGCCACTCATCTTACAAATGTTATGAGGGAAACCAACATAACAAGTTTTGAGATTGATTCTACAGAGATCACAAGTATTATATATGCTTTTTATAGTACACGCAATGTGCAGTCAGTGAAATTTGGTAGTACCGCAAAGGCAAGAGATATTTTACAACCGTTTAATGGATGTTCCAAATTGGAAAATATAGAGGGACTATCTTTAGCGAGCGCTGTTCCGAATCAAACAATCGGAACACAGAGGCCCGATGGATTGTTTGGAGGATGTGCCGCGCTACCCAACGATAATATTCAAACTATTATGGATACTTTAAAAGTTCCTGAATCAGGAGGATATGATTTTAAAAACGCTTTTAACGGATGCAAATTATTAACAAGCGTTCCTGAAAAAAGTAGCAAAATATGCAATAAGCATAGAATACACATTTGCATCAACCGGTATAAAAAAAATTTAGAAAATATAACATTCGAACTGACTGATAATGCTATTAGTGCATTCCAATCATCAGGCGTAGAAAGTGTAAATAATGTAAGTTTTCCTGTTTCAAAATCTGCGTATCGTATGTTCTATAATTGCACAAAATTAACTAATGTTTCAGGGCTAAATATGCCTTTAGTGGAGAACGCGAGAGAAACATTTAATGGATGTACAACCCTTGAAATAGTAGGAAGAATGGAATTGTCAAACTGCAAAAATATATTCCAGACATTTTTAGCCTGTGGCAAACTGCAGTCAATTGAATATCTTGATTGGTCATATGCCTGGACAAATGGAAGTTCCGATCAGCCCACAAACTCATCAACATTTAACGGCGCAATTACAAACTTAACGCATGTAATTTTTGGCGGCACAATCGGTAAATATTTTATCTATGGCACTCCATTTGGAGCCGTATTAGACCTTGAGTCTGTGCAAAGCTTTGTAGAACATGCGGCATCTTTAAGCAGTCCAGTAACGCTGACGGTAAGGAAATCAACATTTGAGCTGTTTACGGAAGAAATGTTAACATCTCTGGCGGCAAAGAACTGGACTATTGCAAACGCGGGATGGTAAAGGAGGGATCACATGCGTACAGAACAAAATACAACCTCACCTGGCTATACCCAGATGAGAATAAAGTAATCGTAAAAGTTGGGGGACGAAACCGGGGAGCGCTATAGCTCCTGGTGCTTGCCAAGGATGATAGTCCGGAGAACTACACAGAAATAGACATCCTAACCCCCGAAATCCCCGTGGAGCCAGAAGTGCCACCCATTGAGATCATCCCCGATCCAGAAGGTAAAATCACCTACGAGGATGCCAAAAAAAGCTTTTGGATACCATAGCAGTTATGCAGGACAGGGTGGTGACGCTGCAGGAAAGCAATGACATGCTGACGGAATGCATACTTGAAATGAGCCAGGTGGTTTATTCAGAGGAGGGAACAATTTGATAGCAAACCTATGGGCACAGCAGATCATAGCAAGAAAAAAACGATATGATCAGGTGCCACAATTATTAAAAAGAGCGGGTAAAGGAAATCCTGATAAAAAGCGGGAACGTATCGCTGGCAGGGGAGGGATAAAATGAAGCTCCAAGAAGCAATAGACAAATGCGACAAATTTAAGCCGAATCAATACGATGAAGAAACAAAAGTGGAATGGATCAATGAACTTGAGCAGAGAATTGTAGACGAGATTATAACTAGGCACGAAGGATTTGAAGACTTTGCATTTCAGCCGTATCAGCCAGGAGAAGAGGCAGCGCTTTTGGTCCAGGAGCCATACAGTAGCCTATACATAAAATTTCTTTTTCAGCCAAATTGATTTATACAACTCGGAATTGGACAGGTACAATAATTCCGCCACGCTTTTCAACTACACATATGCAGATTATCAGGCGTGGTACAGAAGGAATCACATGCCGATTCAAAGCCCGTTCACGGTTACAACCAGTCTAAAAAGAGCAGAACAAGGTCAACTTGAGTATCCAAAGAGTGGGAACAACAGCGGGAGTAGAAGTAACAGTTAAATTTGAACGGCTTGGAAATAAGTTTATCGTAAAGAATTTCACGCAGGCGAATATATACGCTGGCTTTTCTACGCCAGTCAGCAAAGACACAAGCGTGCTGATCAGGCCAGATACCTTCCAAACGGTTATGATCGGAGAGCGCTTCGACTATGAAAAAACAGCAGCAAATACATTGTATATACTGCCGGAAGCTGACTCTTCCCAGGAAGAAGGTGTGGAGATCCAGCTCATCGTAGTGTAAGGAGGCGCACATGGAACTGCCAATACTAAACGAAATCGCAAAAGGAAAAGCACAGTTAGTAGAGTTCAAAGGCTACAACCACAATCTGTATGCCGGGGACGGTGAATTTTGGGACATGAAAAATATGACAGGCGACTACTATCCAGTACTGTCAACAAGAGGTAAAAGAGGGATCGTAAAGCACTTGTCAAAACCAAACGGCCTATTTGCCAAAGAGAAGCTGGCATGGGTGGATGGAACAGAGTTCTACTACGGAGGAATAAAAGTCGGTACAGTAGAGGACTCTCCGAAACAGTTTGCGTCCATGGGAGCCTACTTGGTTATCTTCCCGGACAAAAAATCTACAACACCTATGACAATACATTCGAAAGCTTGATCAAGGAAAAACGCGAAATTGTGACGGTCGTTGATAACACGATCACATGCACAACCACTCCGGAAGAATTTACAGCGGGGGACCGTCTGAGATTGCATGCGGCACAAACCAGGGAAAGTACCTGTTGGTAGCGATAGAAGAAAAGAAATTGATGTTCATGGATGAAAACACAGGAGCGGACGCAAAATTCAGTTCGTTTACAGGGACAGGATCAATAAAACCATAGTCCCGGACATGGACTATATCACGGAGTCAGAAAACCGTTTATGGGGATGCAGCAGCCAAAATCATGAGATATACGCGTGCAAACTCGGAGATCCCAAAAGTTGGAACGCCTATGAGGGAATAAGCACGGACAGTTACGCTGCAACGGTGGGGTCAGACGGGGATTTTACAGGAGCGGTGACGCACCTGGGATATATCCTGTTCTTTAAAGAAAATTGCGTCCATGCGATTTATGGATCGAAACCGGCGAACTATCAGATTACGAACACAACATGAAGGGGAGTAGAAAAGGGGTGTGAAAAATCCCTGGTAATCGTGAATGAAACATTGTACTACAAGTCCTGGCATGATGTCGGCATGTAGCAGGTCAGCACACCGTCAAGCGTGTCATATGCCCTGGGTAAAACGAAATATCGAAACGCGGCCGCTGGAGCAGCAGGAAATAAGTATTACATATCCATGCAAAATGAAACAGGATGGACCATGTTCGTATTTGATGAAAGCTCCGGACTTTGGCACAAAGAAGACAATACACATGCATCTTACTTTGCGAACCTTAACGGAAATTTGTACTACATTGACGCAGAAGACAACAATATCAAATGCATGAACATAAACTCAGACATGCAGATGAATGAAGAAGAAACGCTGGAATGGATGGCAGAGTTTACAAAGTTCGATGAAAGTTCCATGGAGCATAAATACATAGGGAAATTTCAGTTCCGTGCAGAGCTGGAAGAAAATGCATCCCTGGAAGTGTGGCTGGACTATGACAGAAAGAATCAGTGGGAGAAAATTTGCAGCCTGACATCACCAATAAATAAACCATTTACGATTCCAATTATGCCCCAAAGATGCGACATATTGAAACTCAGATTTAAGGGACAAGGAATCTGCCGCATATTCGCATTGGCAAAGACTGTGGAAGGGGAAGCGAACTATGAGCGGATTGGGAGGAATAAATTTCTCACTTCCTGACATCAACGGAACAGACTTTTCGAAGGAAAAGGAAATCAAGGAATTAAAAAAAGCTACATGGCACTGCTCACAAAGCAGCTACAATTTACCCTTGCCAATCTGGAGCCGGAAGAGAACTTCACGGAAGAAACGAATGAAAGATGGAACAGCCTGGTGACGGACGGTTATGTCACATCAGAGATCAGCCAGTCGGCAGATGAAATTTTGCTAAAGGTCAGCAAGGAGTTTACACCGAACGAAGTAATGGAGTCAAAAATTCAGCAAACCGCAGAAAAGATCCTTCTGGAAGTGTCGGAAACCTACGCAGAAGCTGGAGAAGTGTCTTCGAAGATTGAACAGAAAGCAAACAGCATACTACTGCAGGTATCACAGACCTATGTGGGAAAAGATGAACTAGAATCCAAAATACAACAGACCGCAGACAATATTCTCCTAGAAGTTTCAGGGACATACGCCACAGATGACGAAGTGGCTAAAATGAAGAGTAGCATCGACCAGACAATCAATGCAATCAATCTTACGGTGTCGAAAAAAAGTAGGGAACGATGAGATCATATCAAAAATCAATCAAAGCGCCGAACAGATAACCATACAGGCCAGCAAAATAAATTTAAACGGAATAACATTTGCAGACGAAATCAGAGTAAGAGACACTTCAGAAGGGACTATTTGCGCCATAAGGCCGGGGAGACTGGAACTTGGAGCGGAAACAAAGGCGGGAAAATCAAAAGATTTAACGGTGGACGGGACCAATGGAATTAAGATCAGAGGCTTGCAAAATGGTCAATACAGCAATGCGTATACGCAGATAACGGAAGAACAAATTTTGATCAGACATGATTCGACAAGTGAGTTTATTAAATTAGTGAATCTGACCGGAGAAGCAGAAATAAGAATGGGCCGCGCCGGATCGGATACATACACAAGCATATTAAAAGGAGTGGTTAAGCTAACCAGCGCAGAAGGCTATCCGAGATTCCGTACGACAATCGGTGCAGACGGAATCACTATTGAAGAAAGAACGAGCCAGAGCAGCAGTTGGAAAGTAATTGATCATTTAGGGAAGGTTTGGGTAGAAGGATAATGGTTATAGAAAAACTGATAGAAGAAGCCAAAATCAAATTGTCAGAAGAAGTCGTGAATTTAAGAGCAAAAGGGTTACCAATGTACATAATTGAATTGATTGTAGAGGGCGTACTAAACGATATCAAAGATGCAAAAACACGGGAAATGGTAGTAAAATTGCAAAGAAAAAGTGCAAGAGGAGGACAGCGACCATGGCGAGCTACGAGACGAATCAACCGAAGTATAAACAGTCTTCAAAAGTTAAAAAACTGTATAAAAACATGAAAAAAGTAAGTGCCAAGAAGCCAGGCGAATACTCTGAATCTTCGAGAGTTACAGATTTGTACAATGAAATGAAGGGATTCGAGGCAACAAAACCGGTGCATACCAGTCAAAATATTCAGGGCAAATAGATAACGTCCTGAATAACATCCTGAATAGAGAAGACTTCTCCTATGATATGAATGCTGATCCTCTCTACCAGCAGTACAAACAGCAATATACGCAGCAAGGGCAGCAGGCCATGAAAGATGTCATGGGAAATGCCGCAGCAATGACAGGAGGTTATGGAAATTCCTACGCATCCACGGCAGGAAGCCAGGCATATCAAGGCTATTTGGGACAGCTCAACGACAAGGCACTGGATCTGTACCAAATATCCTATCAGAAATACCGCGACCAGGGAGCCAATATGTATAACCAATTGGGAGCATTGCAGTCCGTGGATGATGTAGGATATTCGAGATATAGAGACACAGTAAACGATTGGTATACGGATAGAGATTACAAAACAGACCTGTATCAGAACGAGAGAAACTTTGACTATGGAAAGTATCAAGACAAATGGAATCAGTACAATACCGACCGTAACTACGCAACAGGACTTTACCAGGACGAGAGAAATTTTGATTACGGGAAATATTCAGACAAGCTATCGCAGTGGAATACAGACAGGGCATACGGATATCAAAAGATTATGATGCACAGCAGCAGGCGAATTGGGCAGCGGAATATGCATATCAGCAGCAGAGATGCGCAGCAGCAGGCAAACTGGGCAGCGGAATTTGCTTACCAACAGCAAAGCGATGCAGCAGACCTTGCATACAGGTACGATGCAATGAACTCCAGAGGGGAAAATGGAACTTCAGAAGAGAAGACAACTGTTCAGGCAAATAAAGGTGGGTCATACCCCACTAAAGCCGGATATCTCCCCATGAGCAACAACACGGTAAAGACATATCAAAACAATATAAGTAAAATGACAAGACAACAAGCTGCAGAATACATACGAGGACTATTATCCGGAAATAAAATTACCAAAGCAGCAGCAGCGGAATTGATGAAATATAGAAACAGCCTTGGAAAATAAAGGAGATTAGGAATGGGAAGAGGGCTATCAAGAAGAGAGTTCGAACTGTTGATGAGGCAGGACGCAGGTACAAAGGCGAAAAAAGTTCCAGGGATTCATAAAAATGATAATGATAACACAGGAAGGGGAGTAGGACGGGAAGAATTTAACAGGTTAATACGCTCGACAAAAGCTCGAGCCGGCGAACCTGTTAAGACCAGGGCAAGAGATAAAAGACAACATACCGCTTATGAAGAGGCATATTTTAAGGCAAGACAAAGGGAAAACACGACATCGGAAGAACTCGGGCAAAAGATAGGGAAGTTAAAAAAGCTGAGAGAGAAAAAATAATTTAACCGGATCAATTTTTTGACAAGATAGGAAATTTTAAAGATAACTATGAAACATCAAAAAAGGCTAGAGCGGGAAATTGAAGATACCGAAAAAGAATATAAGTCAAAAAAGAGGACAGGAGTATGCCCAAAATATACTGAAGCACAAAAACAAAAAAGACACGGAAATCTCAAGAAAAAAAGGAATATGCAAAAAACCTGAGATACAAGATCAAAGACATAGCGAGCGAAGTTGAAAAAATAATATTTTGACGGCTCTCCGGAAGGGCGTTTAAAAAGCGCAAAACTGGATGAAAAAAAAAAAGCCCTGGAACAGCAGGTGCGGGATATCGAAAGCGAAGTAGGATCTCCGTATATGACGGATGATGAGGCGCAAACGTATAACTATCTAAAGAAAACAGAAGGCATAGAGGCAGCAGAGTCATTTCAAGAATATATCAGAGAAACCCTGAATCAAAGAGAAGGGAACAAAATAGCAAATGAATATATTAAAGACGGAGCAGCAGGCAAAGCCATGTATACTGCAATTGCCGGAACTAACCAGTTCGCAAGTGGCATCAAGCAGGCATTTACAGAAGAAGAACTGCCCACCTCAAAATATCAATATGGCTCCCAAAAGGTCAGAGAAAGTATTGACACGATTAATATAGCGGGATACGACGTAGGACAAGGCGCATATGATTTGGGCACAACAATATTCAACATGGCCCCCTCTATAGCTGCAAGCGCCGTAACCGGAGGCATAGGAGGGGCGGGCCTCGGCGCTTTGGTAGGAACTGGCTCCATGTCGGTAGCGGCCAAAGGAAACGCATACAAGCAGGCGATTCAGGAAGGATACGACAAGAATCAAGCGCAGGCTTATATCATGATCGGAGCACTGGAGGGAGGCTTGCAATACGCCCTGGGAGGAATAGGGAAACTGGGAGGAAAAGTATCTGGGAGTTTGCTGCAGCAGGCAACAAAGAACATCCAAAGCGCAGCAGGCAGAGCAGCCATAGAACTAGGCGGCAACATGCTCTCCGAGGGTGGAGAGGAGTATCTGCAGGAGATTCTTGAGCCAGTTGTCAGAAACGTAGCCTTTGACGAAAACAACGAATTTAAGCCGTTTACAGCGGACGCACTATACAGCGGGATCATGGGGGCATTGTCTGCCGGAATGCTGGAAGGGCCAGGGACAATTGCAAATACAGCAGCACAGAACAGAACCGGCAAGGCGATTCAGGGGATAGATGGATCTCAAAGCCTGATTGACACCGCCTTGTCTATGGACCAGGACACAGAAGCATATAAAATGGCTGACCAGATCCGGCAGGGGAAAATAAAGAAACCCCAGTTAATATAGGACAATTGTACAGCAGCACAGAGGACGCAATTGCAAGTGTGCGGTATAACACCCAGGATGAGCGGCAGGAAACCACACAAAACCCGGGAGAAGCCCAAAATCTGGAAAGCCCCCAATTGCCGATCAAGTGCCAGTGGGAAATGAACAAATTGCACAAAATGAGCAGAAAAACTTTGTTGAAAATGCCATTGAAAAAAATGTACCGACATCGACACAAATACAAAACGCACCTGAAACACAACACACATTAGAAACTCCTGCCGCAGAGGCCAGAACAAGCATAGACAGAGCCGCAGAGATAGCCGCCAGAGAAGCCACACCACGGGAAAACAGCCCCCAAACGGGAGAGGTTTACAATTTATCACCGGAGGGCCAAAAAGGGGTAAATGAGGCGATAACAAGCCAAGAGACAACGCCTGCAAAATACACCAGATCAGATAAAGCATACATAAACAATCAGGAAACAGTCGTAAGAGGGATTGAAAAAGCGAGAACAATACACTAGCTGTAATAGAAACCAACAATGGAATTGAGAAAGTACCAGCCGATCAGGTTACACTGGAAGACGAGGGAATGCAGACCGTCTACCAGCAGGCAGCAACACTTGGACAAAGTGGGGCCAAAAACATAGTAGCCAACTATGTTTCCGGCGCAGATGCCGGGATATACCTGAAAGGATATAATGCATATTACAATGCAGCTCTGGTTGATCTGCCGTTCGAAAAAGTTCACAGCGTAGCCGCCAGCCTTATGCCTGAGACAACGCTTCGCCAAGCCTATTTTGCGGGGCAGAATGACAGGAAAACATCTCTAAACGCAACAACAAAGAAAACACCCCGCATCGAAAACAGGAGGCCTGGTAAAAGCGAATCGTCCGCAAAGCTTTCCGAAGAAATGCAGCAGGTGTTAAATTTATACGGAAAAGTATCTGGCGCGAATATTATCGTGGAAGACTCCATAGAAAATGGGAAAGTCAACGGGTACTATGATGGAGAAGGGAACATTCACCTTGCGGCAGACGCAGAGAACGCGCTTAATGTGGTGACAAATCACGAACTAACGCATTACATACAGCAGAACTCGGATTTATATAGTGATTACCGTGATTTTGTCATGCAACATTATAAAGAGCAGTACAATACCACCACCGATGATTTAATTGAAAAAGAATTGCAGAGTATGAAAGCGAAGGAATAACGCTTACCAAAGAGCAGGCCATGGACGAATTAGTGGCAAACGCCACGGAACTTTTTATGACGGACGAGGCAGCCATAGAAAAACTCTGCAAAGAAAAATAGAACTCTGGCTGAAAAGATTCTTGATTTTGTCAGAAGTCTTATTACAAAGATCAAAACCATGATGCGTGACGTACAACCGAAATCTCCCGAAGCGATTATGCTTAATGAGAACCTGAAGTAGCGCAGCATGCAGAAAAACTCTGGATGGAAGCATTGGCAGATGCGGCAGGGAAAGAAGGGAAAAGGAATAATTACAAACAGTATCAGATAAACCCTGAGTTTAATAAAGAATATGATGCATGGGACGGGAAATCTCGAATGAGTCATTTGAAGTGGGAAGAACATCTAAAATATTAAAAAATCTCGGAGTACCGGATAAAAAAATTTTTGGGATTCATCAAAACTTATAAAAATAAAGAGAGAACATCCAGAAATGACGGATGATGTAATTAAACAAGTCCCGTATATATTGGAATCTCCTGTTATTGTAATGCGGTCAAAAACAAAAAGCGAGAGAATTACAATGTTCGGAGAAATTTATGACGATCACGATGTTCCAGTCCTTGCAATATTAGAACTGAACCCAACCAATAAGGATGGGGTAGCCTTAGATGAAATAAAAATCGCAAGCGCATATGGCAAGGACACATCGCCACAAAAATTAATTGCCACGAGTGAAACACTTTATATTGATCCAGATAAAAATAGAACCAAAAATTGATGAAGCATACTAGGCTCCAATTGCCGGTCGTCAACATCCAATCTGGTTCTAAAAATAGTATAAATCATGATGAGCAAAATTTCAATAGGAAATTGTATTCCCTGAAAGAAGATTCTCTGGCAATGGAGGGCTACATAAGAGAAAACAAAAACCAGCAGGAAATGATTGCGTTATTAGAAAAACGGCTCAAAGAGTACCGAAACATAGAACCGGATCACAAAGCCATTGAAATAACCGCAAAAGACATTTTAAAGAAATATGAAAGCTCTTATTCAAAGCCACAGTTTATGGATACATTAACAAAGCTTTGGGACTATATAGCGAACTCTCCATACGTGTCCGGTGACGAAGTGATGCAGATTACATCCGGGCTTGCGAAAGAGATCCTGACAAAATCCGGAAAAATGAACACCGCTTTGTCGGAACAGTATAGTGACCTCAGAAAAAATATTCGAACCACAAAAATAAAGGTAAGTGAGCAGGCGAAAAGTGAGGTGGAATATACAGAAGGGTACAACAATTTCAGAAAACGAAATATGGGGTCCTTAAAACTGTCAACGACAGAGGGTATTGATATTGACACATACTACCAAGAATTGGCCGGACTGTACCCGGAATTGTTTAATGAGACAGAAATATCAAATACAGGAGATCAACTTCTTCAGATTAGTGACGTCATGCAGCAGACAAAGCCGTTTTACGAGAATCCATACGGAATGAATATGGAAGAGGCGCAAATGGACCTGTCTTATGAACTGTACGATACCTATTTCAACATCAAGCCAATTAAAACCAGCGTGGAACGAGAACGAAACCGGCTGAACAAGCTGCAGGCGGAATACCGGACAAAGAAACAGAATATCCGCAAAGAGTACCAGAAAAATATGAAGCCCAGCTAAAACAAATGCAGGAGAAATACCAGGGCAACCAAGGAAAAGTGGCAAAGGCACTGGCACAGCAAAGAGCGGCATACACAGAGGCAAGAAAAGCCAGGGAGGAGGGAAAACGGTCCACAAAGCTGAGGCAAAGCATAAAGAAAACGGGAATGGAATTAAGTAAATGGCTCATCAGCCCTACCGACAAAGCCCATGTGCCGGAGCCGCTGCGGAAGAGCATTTTAGAATTTGTCACACAAATAGACTTCACAAACGCCAGGGCAAAATTGACAGCCGCACAAACCTGGATCTGGAACAGGTCATGAAAAATCTGAAAGATGAGCTTTCGCAGATTAAAACAGCACAGGAATCAGACAAGTTCAGCGGATCGTGGATTGATATTGATAACGATGCGATTTCCACCCTGGAGGAACTGATCAGAAAAAATAAGGGGATCAAAAATCTTTCGGAGATGAACACGAACGATCTAAAGCAATTAAACGATGCCTTAACGGGAGTCAAGAGGGGCGTCACACAAATCAATAAATTGATTGCCAACCATAGGTTCGAGAGCGTCGCGAAATGCGCAGAGAGTACAATGGAAACACTAAAGAAAAAAAAATCGGATCTGAAGTCTTTAGGAAAAGTAAAAAAAAGATGCTGAATGTCGACATGTTAGACTCATGGAGCTTTTTCGAACAGTTCGGTGAAGCCGGAATGTCAATTAGAAAAGAGATCCGCAAGGGAGAAAACAAAATGATATGGGATATTCATCAGGCGCAGGAATATACAAAGAAATTATACCAATCCCTGAAAATATCCCAAAAACAACTCAGCAAATGGACGGGAAATCATGCCGAAGGGCAGAAATTCCGATTTGGAGAGCGGGAGTTTGAAATGACAAAGGCGCAGATCATGAGCCTGTATGTCTCCATGCTACGCCCGCAGGCCAGACATCATATCGAAACGGGAGGTATCCGAATCCGTGAAGTAAAAATGCAAGAAACCGGAGGGAAAAAGATATTTGGAATGTCCCGGGTAGTGAAAAGCTCCAAAGTAATAAGACTAAGAGGAGAACAAATAGCGCAGATTACAGACACATTGACAACGCAGGAAAAAGAATTTGCTAAAGGGCTTCAGAAGTTCCTTGCCAATGAATGCGCGAAATGGGGAAACGAAACCTCCATGAAGCTTTATGGATACGAAAAATTCAAAGATCCAAATTATTTCCCCATAAAAACAGACGAAAACCAGGTGATAACAAATGACAAGACCGTGGAGCAAACCTCATTATACGCCATCAGAAACAGAGGCATGACAAAATCATTAGTAAAGGGCGCGAACAATGCCATTTTTATTGACGATATATTTGACGTGTATACGAGACATGCAAAAGAAATGGCAGAGTACCACGGATATGCCGCCCCCTGTCGGATGCTATGAAATGGTACAATTATGCGTCAAGAAAATCAAGACAGCAGCATCCATGAAACAGTGAAGGGGGGAGATCGAACGGGTTTATGGAAAAGAAAGCAAAGAATATTTTGTGAAGCTGATCCAGGATATAAACGGAAAGCGGAAGACAGAGAAGGACGTTCTTGGAGAAAAAATCATGGGAAATTACAAGGCGGCAGCCGTAGCGGCGAATATCCGGGTAGTGCTTCAACAGCCAACGGCCATAGGAAGAGCGTGGGCCGTGATGGACGCAAAATATCTTGCACAGGGAGCCGTAACGCCGGGAGGAGTCAGAGAAGCGAAACAAAATTCTGCAATTGCGCTGTGGAAATCCTGGGGATATTATGAGACAATGCTGGGCAAATCCATGAAGGAAGTGATCACAGGGCAGTCAGCATTGCCGGACAAAGTAAAAAATGTAGCCATGCTGCCTGCGGGATGGGCCGATGATGTAACCTGGGGCGCTTTGTGGAACGCATGCAAGGCAGAAATAAAGGATAAACGAAAGGATCTGAAAGTAGGAAAGCTCGGAATTTGTAGAAGCGGTGTCAGACCGATTTGACGATGTAATAGACCAGACGCAGGTAGTGGACACCACTTTAAACAAAACCCAGTACATGAGGAACAGCGGCGCTATGGCAAAAATGCAGACAGCATTCATGGCGGAGCCGTCAAAATCTTTAACATGTTAAGACGTGCCATAACATCTGGAAGCAAGAAGAAAATAGCCAGATCAGCCGCTGCATATGCCATTACGGCCGCAATGACATCAGCGGCGGCGGCAGTCATGGACGCATTCCGAGACGATGACGAATACGTAGAGTGGGGCGAAAAATGGAAGACAGCAGCCCAAAATAATTTGAAAGATAACATCAATCCACTTAATTTGTTCCCCTTCATAAAGGACGTGTACCCATATGTAGTATTAAGCGGACTCAGAACGGCTGAAACAGCCGCAAGACAATTTGGAGATCAAGAGCTTGCATCAAGCCTGAGCGAATATGCAGATGAGTACGAAAGCAATATCTTCACGGCGGGCAGGATGGACACGGCGGTCTTTGAACAGATTCAAAAATTCTGGAGGGCCATGAAATCAGACAAAAGAACGACTGGGACAAAACCATTGCCGCAATGTCTCTAATTTCAATGGCAACAGGAATACCGCTAAAGAATTTTTCCAGGGACGCAGAAGCAATTCTTGGGACAATTTTGGACAAGCGCCTCGGAACCTCAAATAATAAAAACAGTGACCGGATAAAAATGCTTTATGACGCGCTGAACGGAGGTAGTAAAGAGGATCGAGAAAAGTTAAAGCAAGACATTATAGAAAACGGCGGAGATGAGGAATACATTGTCAGCAGCACATCAAAAATCTATACATCCAATATCAAAGATTATATTGACAGCGGAGACATTGCAGCAGCAAACGAAGAAATAAAGGGTCTGTATGAATTTAAAAAGAATAGCGGACAAGAGGAAAAGAAAATCAAAACCTCTATCAAAAGCAGCCTGTCCGGAAGATATAAAGAGCAGGTAATGTCCGGCAATACTGAAATCAAACGCCGCTTGGAGAAAATCAAAGTTAACGGAGAGTATTTATACGATGATGAAGACTTTGAACGCTGGGAAGACAGCAGGGAGAAATAAACGAGAACAATATGGTAAGGTAAGAAAAAGATCGAAAGAGAGGATAGATACATGAATGTGAACAAAGTAGTTGATACTTATAATCTGCTCGCAGGAGCCGCCGTAACGCTGCTTACGGCACTATTTGGGACGTTTTGGTACATCTTTGCGGCATACCTGCTTTTAAACGTATTTGACTGGCTGACAGGCTGGTACAAGTCCCGTAGGCTGGGGAAAGAGTCAAGCGCCGTGGGCCTGAAAGGGATTTTAAAAAAGCTGGGATACTGGGTGATCGTAGCCGTGGCCTTTTGGTGTCCGGGGTGTTTGTGGCAATGGGCAATGACCTGTTACATATCGACCTGTCATTTTTAACAATGGTCGGATGGTTTACACTGGCATGCTTACTTGTAAACGAGGTTCGCAGTATAATCGAGAATCTGGTGGAGTGCGGGTATAAGGTGCCAAAAGTACTCACAAAAGGTCTAGCAGTAACAGAAAAGCTGATTAATCAGGATGATACGGAGGGCGAGTAATCGTTCTCCCCGAAAGGAAAATGAACAATAAAATTTGAAAAAGCATTTGAATTGATGAAAATGGCGCAAAGGTAAAGCTCCCGAGCTGGGGCGGATACTGGGAGTGGGACGCGGATAATCTAACCATTACGATGCATTGCAGACCGCAGGATACAGATAAGGGTCAAGGCCCTGTCCTCGACATCCGGGAAACCCAGAGAGTGGACTATACCATAAAAAATATCTTGTCCGACGATTGGATGATCGCTGATAAAACCAACACGCCAGTTCTGGGCGGGGAGTCTGCTTTTAGTTTTGGTGACGCTATCAAGCAAATGAAACGTGGCTTAAAGGTAAAAGGCGCGGATGGAATGGAAAGAACCAATACATTGAACTGGCAAAGAATATCAGTTATGCGAGTCCGTCAGGCGAGATAATCAATGCCGAACATGATGACATCGGAAATCAAGCCATTGCCTTTGTTGGCACCAGCGGCGTACAGATGGGGTGGCTGGCAAGTCAAGCGGATATGCTGGCAGAAGACTGGGTATTCGCAGAATAGGAGATGATACAATGGGATACTCAATAAAAAACGCAGTAAGCTCCAGCAAAGTACCAGCATGGGGCAACCAGAAAAAAATATATTGCTGTCCACTACCTTGGTGTGGACGGCCAGGCTCACGATCTGGCCAGTGACGGATGTGGAGCGCATTATTACATCTATTGGGACGGCACGATCTACCAGCGTTGCAGCCATGACGCTATCCCTTGGGCCGTAGGGACTGCCAATTGCTATACGCAAAAAGCATCCGAAGGCTTGCAACAGCAATACGATCAGCATAGAGATGTGCTGCCACAACACAGGAGGCAACAAAGCAAGCGCGGAGGACAAACATTGGTGGTTTACAACGGAGACACAAGAGGCATGTGCGTGGCTTGTGGCTAAACTGATGAGAGACCTAATATCCCCCTTGCCAATGTATTGAGGCACTATGATATTGTAAACAAGATATGCCCCAACCCATATGTGTACAACAACAAGTTTAAAGAGTCCTGGACTTGGAATCAGTTCAAAAACGGGTTCAGGGAGTATTATAATGGGGCTGAGAAGCCAAAGCTCAAAAAAGGCGTAAAAAGTCAAGCTGACCACAGACATCTACATCCGCATAGGAGTATCTACCAAATATGACCAGGCAGGATACACCAAGTATACGGACCTGTCGGCCTCAGCCCGGAAAAAGTCCAAGAGGCTGGCCGGCAACAAGGCCAAGCTCAAAAAAGGCACAAAGGTGGAGATTCTGGAGGTCAAGACGGCTTGGAATGGCACACAATGGATCAGAATAAAGAGCGGCTGGCTGCCAGTATGTGTCAAGGGTGTGTACCGGATCAAAGAAGCATAAAAAATCCCGGCTTTAAGCCAGGGGATAAAAAAAGTGGGTGTAGTATTTAATAGAACTCTACCGTGTATTCCCCCTGGCCTCCTGAGAAGGCAGCAGCAGTGGAGCCGAAGTCAATGCTCTGGTCAATATTCAAATCAGCTGCGGGGTCGATCCGTTTTGCTTTAGAATATACTCAAACACCATTTCAGGCATTCCTCCCTTTGCGTCCTCCCAATACGTTTTTTCCCGAAGATCATCCCAGGAAAAGTCTGGCATTTCCTGACGGGCAACCAGGAAGTTGCCGGCTCTCTGGTGAGCTGCGCAAAGTTTACCGCATAGTCCGCAGCCCCCTCGTTGTACGCGTAGATGGAAGCCTCGGAACCCATAAAACCGATATCAGCATCCCCGGAGACAACGGCGGTCATAGTTTTATCCGCCCCAAATCCGGTTACAAGTTCCAGGTCAATTCCCTCCTCAGCAAAATACCCTTCCTCAATGGCTACATACTGTGGAGCGTAGAAAATAGAGTGGGCCACCTCATTGAGTGTGACTTTTGTCAGCTCAGTGTCCTTTGCAGCCGCCCAGCATGTCGGCGCAGAGGGCGAGAGCCAGTGCGCAGACAAGATACTTTTTTCATAAACATCCTCCTTTTTGCTAGTGGTATATTGTATGATATTTCTGCAAAAAGGTGCAAAAAGGACTGGCCGTCGCCAGTCCAAAGGAAAGAGAAAAAATGTATGTGAAAAAGCTCTTCGCTTCATCTGTCTATTAGTATACGGAATAGATATGAAAAAGATGTGGCAGGCGGCTAAATTGTTTGTGAAGACAATAAAAAAAATATAAAGAGAAAGCAAACAAATTCCGCAAGAACATGGGAATCTTAAAAGGGGTTAAGATAATGTTAAAATTTACCAAGGACAAATTGCACAATTTAATTTGAGGATGCAATATTATTAAATAAATAATTTGTAATACTTATCCAAAAATTCCTGTAAAAAAAACAAGTTATTTATGGAGTTAAATTCATAAATGAAAAGTAAGAATAAAAAACTTTTGTAACAAAAATAAATTAATCTATAAATTACATAAAATTTCATACAAAAAAGAGAAAGAAAACATATGTATTTAGAAATAAAATTTGTTATGATAATCATATACCATAATGTATTAAGGAGGAAAAGAATGAAGGTATTGAAAAGGTATCTGGCAATTACATTAGCAGTGGTACTTGCTCTTACGGCTGTGCCGATGGGTGCAGCAGCGGCCAAAAAGGCGCCGCTTGCTATGAGCAGGAAAAGTGTTTCTGTAGTTGAAGGAAAAAAAACAACCATTAAACTGAAACGTGCAACGAAAAACACAAAGGTTACCTGGAAGACCAGCAACAAAAAGTCGTGAAAATCACCAAAAGGTCAGCAAAGGCAAGAATGTCTCTGCAACCATTCAGGGTGTAAAGCCAGGTAAAGCAAGCATCACCGCTACATATAAGGCTGGTGGAAAAAGACCAGGCTTATATGCAAAGTAACAGTTAAGCTAAACAAGAACATTTCCGTAACGGAGGGAAAAACAGCAAAATTAAAGTAGCTAACGCAACTAAAAGACGAAAGCTACGTTTGCCACCAGTAATGCAAAAGTTGTCAGGATTGTCAAACAGGTAAAAAAGGCCAAAAGGCGGCAGTGACCATTAAGGGTTTAAAAGCTGGTAAGGCTAAGCTTACAATAACCAATAAGATTGGTAAGAAGAAAACCAAGATTGTGTACAGAGTGACTGTCCGGCCTAAGGCATCAGGCGGTGATCAGCCTATAGTACCTGAAGAGCCTGTAGTACCTGAAGGACCATCATCGGATATGCAGGCGACCTTAAATGCAATTGTAATTCCGAATGCCAATGATATTCGCGGAAATATTACTCTTCCAACAGAAGTAAATGGTGCAGCGATTACATGGAAGAGCAGCAATCCGGCAGTTGTAACTGACAAGGACGCAAACGGCAAGGCAGCCGGTGTGGTAACCAGAGGAACAGCAGACCAGAAGATTACGCTGACCGCAACCGTGAAAAAAGGGAACAGAGACAGCAACCAAGACCATTCAAATTACAGTAAAAGCAGCTCCGAAGGCGCTTACTCCGGAAGCTTATGCCGGATATCTGTTCGGACACTTCATTGGTGAAGGCGGAGCTGACCAGGAACAGATTTACTTTGCATTAAGTGAAGACGGACTGAATTTTACCGATATGAACAACGCAAAGCCGGTACTCACCAGTACTGTAGGCGAGTTGGGTGTGAGAGACCCGTACATTTACCGTTCACCGGAAGGCGACAGATTCTTCCTCATTGCAACCGACCTGAGTATCTATCACAGAGGCGGATGGAAGAAGAATGAGCAGGGCTACTATGACCCAAGTACCACGGGAAGCCACTACTTAGTGCTGTGGGAGTCTACCGACCTTGTAAACTGGGGAACTCCAAAACACATCAAGGTAGCGCCTGAGAACGCAGGAATGGCATGGGCTCCGGAAATGATTTACAACGACAAGACTGGGGGAGTACATCATTTTCTTTGCATCCAGTATCATGAATCCGGAGACAAAATACAAAGCAAAACCAAACGCTATTTACTATGTGGCAACCAGAGATTTCGTGAACTTCTCTGACACCAGGCTTCTGATTGATAACCAGATGGACAATCAGGAAGGTGACAAGGGAAGAGAGATCATCGACACCACCATCATTAAGATTGGTGATATGTATTACAGCGCATCCAAAGATGGCGACAATGCGGAAGCTAACGGCGGAATCCGCGTGATGAAGAACGATGACCTTATGGATACGGCAGGCTGGGAAAAGGTATATGACCTTGACGAGCTGAACCTTGACCTGAGCGGACTTAGAATCAACAAGCTAGATAACAGCACTCTGGAAGGACCGGAATTCTTCCTGTTTAACCAAAAAGACTGGGCAGACCCGAACGTAGCCGGAATACGGACTGTTCGCAGACCAGTACAGCGTAGGCGCAGGATATCTTCCAATCGGAACCACCAATATTGAAGATGTTGAGAATGCCAACAACTCCTGGAAGATTCTGAAGTCTGACGACTACTTTTCGACCTGTTGAAGAAACGTCACGGAACCATTCTCAGTCTGACCCAGGAAGAGTTAGACCGTGTGAAGGCAGCGTTCCCCAACAGCGAGGAGCATCTGGCAGAAAAAGAAGTACAGAAGATTGCCAATAAACTTAGCCATTCAAACTCAAACAATGTACGCGGAAACATCACATTGCTTGAAGAGCTGGATGGGGCAACCATTACCTGGAAGAGCAGCAACCCTGCAGTGGTTACCGATCAAGAAGCAGACGGCATGGCAGCCGGTGTGGTAACCAGAGGCGAAAAAGATCAGAGAGTTACCCTAACAGCAACCATTACCAGGGGCGAAATCAGCATAGAAAAAATATCCGTGTAACCGTGAAAGCAGCTCCGAAGGAAATCACGGAAGATGATTATGCCGGATATCTGTTTGGACACTTCATTGGTGAACGCGGAGCTGACCAGGAGCAGATTTACTTCGCACTAAGTGAAGACAGACTGAACTTTACCGATATGAACAATGCAAAGCCGGTACTCAACAGTACCGTAGGAGAGTTGGGCGTGAGAGACCCATATCTCTACCGTTCACCGGAAGGGAGACAGATTCTTCCTGATTGCAACTGACCTGAGTATCTATCACAGAGGGCGGATGGAAGAAAAACGAGCAGGGCTACTATGACCAAAGCACCACCGGAAGCCACTACTTAGTGCTGTGGGAGTTCGCCGACCTTGTAAACTGGGAACACCAAAACACATCAAGGTAGCACCTGAGAATGCGGGAATGGCATGGGCGCCGGAGATGATTTACAACGACAAGACTGGGGAGTACATCATTTTCTTTGCATCCAGTATCATGAACCCGGAGACAAAATACAAAGCAAAAACCAAACGCTATTTACTATGTGGCGACCAGAGATTTCGTGAACCTCTGACACCAGGCTTCTGATTGATAACCAGATGGACAATCTGGAGGGCGACAAGGGAAGAGAAATCATTGACACCACGATCATTAAGATTGGTGATATGTATTACAGCGCGTCCAAGGACGGTGACAACGCAGAGAAAAACGGCGGAATCCGTATCATGAAGAATGATG
>VOFB01004627.1_pt1 | contig 48999 bp, 77 predicted proteins | sample 5384141 | NCBI WGS metagenome assembly VOFB01 (sample SAMN12384721, study PRJNA508395) | human gut metagenome | isolation source: healthy gut A | host: Homo sapiens | reverse complement strand
GGCCTTCCGGCAAATGTTGTTCCGGATATCGCGAAGACAAATTATTTCATACGCTCCTACTTACGTTCCCGCACCGAAGATGCAAGCGAACGTGTAGACAACTGCGCAAGAGGTGCCGCTCTTATGACAGACACCACCGTCGATATCGAACTGGTTGCAAGCTGCAGTGAGATGAAAGTTAACCGGGTACTGACAGAATTATATTACGATGCCATGACCCAAGTCCCGACACCGACTTATACACCGGAAGAACTGGATTTCGCAAAGCAGATTACAGAAGAAGCCGGGCTCATCAATGACGGAACACTATTCTCCGGCCTAGAACCGCTTGAAGATGAGCCGGTTCCGATCGCTATCGGCACAGATGCTTCACAGGTCAGCCACACGATTCCGCTGATCACCTTAATGCCGCTACGATGTGTAAAGGCACCCCGCTTCATCACTGGGCTGCTGCCAAACAGGCCGGTATGACTATCGGACAGAAAGGTATGCTCTATGTTGCAAGATGTATGGCAGAAGGTACGAAATTATTGATGGAAACACCGGGAAGTATTGAGAAAGCGTGGGAGCTTCATAAGCTGACCCTTAAAGCTTCTGTTCATAAGAGACGGAGGATTTTATAAATTCTCCGTCCCAAACAAAAAAAAAACTATAACATTTATCCCCCAAGGAGGTTATAACTATGGTCACAAAAAAAGCGAGATCATTCTTCTTGCCGTAAAACCACAAATGCACCAGAAGCTCTGTCACAGTGCAAAAAAGCCCTGGATGGAAAAGCTTTGATGTCCATCGTAGCCGGTGTCACTGTCGAGAGACTCAGAATATGATCGATGGCACACCTAGAATTTTAAGACTTCTTCCTAACACCCCTGCAATGGTATGCGTGGTGCTGTAATTGAATGCATCAATGTAAGTACAGAAAAATCCCGTTCATTATAATCATTGTCATTCTATGTCGATTAATGCGGCGGAATTATCAGACAAAGAGGAGTTATCCACAGTTTCCGTGGATAACTCCTTTGTTGGGGATAACTGGAATTACTCTGCAAAATTTGTCGTTGAAATAAGCCGGGAGATTTTCAGAAATCCACCGGCCTATTTTACATTTTTTCTACATTTTCATCCTCTTTATCACCTTCAACCGTGTAAATTCTTCTCTCTCTTTCTCCTCCAGTGCATTACTGATCGTATGCACCAGATTCGTATACATCGGTATCGTAATATTCTTAAGCGCATTCGCCCGCTTCTGTGTCTTCTTGATATTTGCCGCCAGACGGTACGCCGAGTTCTCCACCTCAGCCAACTTGATCGTAAGTTCCTTCACTTCCCGGAAAGCTTCTCTTGCAATATCCACCGACTCATGCGTGGTGCTGAACGAATACGTCAGATCATTCTGTTTCGCATCGTACTTAATGTGCGGAATCTCGGTTCCCATGATACTCCTGGTCTGCATCTTCAGAGAGTCTTCAATCGGAACGGTAAATGCCAGCTCCTGAACTTTGCTGATTCCATGTTCGATATTGGCACGCTGCAGGCAGGCGTATGCTTTTGTAAATGTCGCATCGATCTCTTCCTGAATATCTTTTGCCTCATCGATCAGTCCCATCAGTTCTTTCAGAAGAATATTCCGCTTCTTATCCATCAGATCGTAGCCCTGACGCGCAAGCATCAGAGAATTCTTCGCAAGCATCAGATTTCCCTTGGTAGGAAATTCTCTCGGATCCATATGCATCCCTCCTACTCTTCTGTCACCATCGTATCCCGCGTATCCTTCCAGTACTTCTCAATCAGCTTCGTATCAATACGGTCCAGTTCTTCCTTCGGCAGAAGTCCAAGCAGTTCCCATCCAAGATCCAAAGTCTCCATCATCGTACGGTTCTCCGTCGGTCCCTGCCCGATATAACGTTTTTCAAATTCTTCACCGAACTTCAGATACTGCTTGTCAATCGGCGACAATTCATCCTCGCCAATAACGGAAGCAAGGTTTCTTGCCTCTCCGACCTTCGCATAAGCGGAGAATAACTGGTTTGCAAGATCCTGATGATCTTCTCTCGTGTATCCTTTTCCGATACCGTCCTTCATCAGACGCGAAAGCGATGGCAGGATACTGATAGGCGGATAGACTGCCTGACCGTGAAGATTACGGTCCAGTACGATCTGTCCTTCTGTGATATATCCGGTAAGGTCCGGGATCGGATGTGTAATATCATCATTCGGCATGGTCAGGATCGGAAGCTGTGTTACGGAACCATTTGCCCCGTCCACAATACCGGCACGTTCATAGATCGTTGCCAGTTCACTGTATAAATATCCCGGATATCCTTTTCTTGACGGAATCTCGCCACGCGAAGACGATACTTCACGCATGGCTTCTGCAAAGGAAGTCATATCCGTCAGGATAACCAAAATATGCATATTTTTCTCAAATGCCAGATACTCTGCTACCGTCAGTGCTACCTTCGGCGTGATCAGACGCTCCACCACCGGGTCATTCGCCAGGTTCAAGAACATACACACATGGTCTGCCACACCGCTTTCCTCGAATGTCTTACGGAAGAATTCCGCCACATCGTGCTTCACACCCATTGCTCCGAATACAACTGCGAACTGTTCATCCGAATTGTCACCAAGCGAAGCCTGCTTGACGATCTGTGCCGCAAGCTGATCATGCGGAAGTCCGTTTCCTGAGAATATCGGAAGCTTCTGCCCGCGGATCAGTGTCGTCAGTCCGTCAATTGCCGAGATTCCGGTACGGATATAGTTTCTCGGGTATTCCCGTCTGACCGGATTCAGCGGAAGTCCGTTTACATCCCGCTTCTCAGCATCTGTGATCGGTCCAAGGCCATCGATTGCTTCCCCGATCCCGTTAAATGTACGGCCCAGCATTTCCTCTGACACGGCAACTTCCATCGGATGTCCCGTAAGCCTCGTGTGGGTATTATCCAGCGACATATTTTCTGTTCCTTCAAATACCTGGATTACGGCCTTATCTTCATCCAGCTCCACGATACGTCCCATTTTCCTCGTATCATGATCTACAATAAATTCCACGATCTCATCGTAAAATGCATTTTCCACGCCTTCCAGTACGACGAGAGGGCCATTAATGCTGCTCAGTCCAAGATATTCTATTGCCATCTTACGTCCCTCCCTTTACGCATTTTTCTCGATGACGCGGTTATAAAAGTCATCAATATCCAGTTTATACAGATCCAGTAACTGCAGATTGTCATTCGGCACATCATACTTGATCGCAATGACCTTCTCAAATATACCTTCTGCCTTCAGCACCGACATCGGCATCCCCATCGCCACCAGTTTCCGGCTCGTCTTATACAGATACAGAATAACATCCATCATCTTGAACTGCTTCTCAAGTGATACACACGTATCATCCTTATGAAATGCATTCTGCTGCAGGAATCCCAGACGAATCACCTTCGCAATCTCCAGGATCAGCTTCTGGTCATCCGGAAGCACATCCCCGCCGATCAGTTTTACGATCTCCATCAGGCTGCTCTCCTGGTTCAGGATCGCCATCAGACGGTTCCGGTAATCAACGAATTTCGGCGATACATGATCCGAATACCAGCCGCTTAAGTCGTTCAGGTATTCACTATAACTTGTCAGCCAGTGGATCGCAGGGAAATGTCTCGCATACGCCAGTGATTTGTCCAGTCCCCAGAAACAGCGCACGAAACGCTTCGTATTCTGCGTAACCGGTTCAGAGAAATCTCCTCCCTGCGGAGATACCGCTCCGATGATAGAGACCGATCCTGTCGCACCATTTAACGTCTGCATCATGCCGGCTCTTTCATAGAATGCCGACAGTCTCGATGCCAGATACGCCGGGAATCCTTCCTCCGCCGGCATCTCTTCCAGTCGTCCCGAAAGCTCTCGCAGTGCCTCTGCCCATCTGGATGTCGAATCCGCCATGATCGCCACATCATATCCCATGTCACGATAATACTCAGCCAGTGTAAGTCCTGTGTAAATAGATGCCTCACGGGCAGCTACCGGCATGTTGGATGTGTTGGCAATCAGAGTCGTTCTGTCCATCAGCGGATTCCCCGATTTCGGATCGACCAGCTCCGAAAACTCCTCCAGAACCTGTGTCATCTCATTTCCGCGCTCTCCGCATCCGATATATACAATAATGTCCGCATCGGACCATTTTGCGATCTGATGCTGGGTCATCGTCTTACCCGTTCCGAATCCTCCCGGGATCGCAGCCGTTCCACCTTTTGCAATCGGGAACATCGTATCCAGAATTCGCTGTCCTGTTACCAGCGGCACACTTGCCGGGAATCTCCGGTTCACCGGTCTCGGTACACGGATCGGCCAGTGCTGTGTCATCGAAAGTTCTCGTTTTTCTCCATTGAACAGTTCAATCGTAACCAGCGTCTCATCAATTGTATATTCACCATCCGGAACCACCGATACAACAGTCCCTTCTACTCCCGGCGGAACCATGCATTTGTGCACGATAGCCCGCGTCTCCGGCACTTCCGCAATGATCGTTCCACCCTGTACCATATCGCCTTCAGCCACTGTGATATGCGTCTCCCAGAGTTTCTGACGGTCCAGTGCGTCCACACTGACACCACGGGTGATAAATGCCCCGCCCTTGTCAGCGATCCGCTCCAGCGGTCTCTCAATACCGTCAAAGATATTATTCAGGATGCCGGGTGCCAGCGTAACCGACACTGCCGCTCCCGTACCTTCCACAAGTTCTCCCGGATGCAGTCCGGAAGTCTCCTCACACACCTGTACCGTCGTCCGGTCCTTATCCAGGGAAATGACTTCGCCAACCAGCTTTTCTTCTCCCCACATGGACCATTTCCGACATCTTAAAATCCGTCTTCCCTTTCAGGTAAATGACCGGGCCGTTGATGCCATATATCTTTTCTGTCTTTCCGCTACTCACCCTTTACACCTCCCCGGAACTGGAATTTCTGGTATTCATTCTCCAGTGCACCTTTGAATGCATAGTCCACCAGGACATTCTTCTCAGGCACAACCGCACGCACCCCGCCGATAAAATCCACTTTGCTGATCGTCAGCGTCATTCCCGTACGTTCTTCCAGATATGTCTTCTTGTCTGCATCAGACGGATTGATATAGATCGTCATCGCCATCCCCGATGCAAACTGTGCTGCTTTCTCTATATAACGGATCAGAACTTCTTTATACTCTTCCGTTCTCATGAACGCCAGAAGCTTTAACTGCACTTCTTCGAACAGTTCCGTCTTAAGTTCTGTCTGCGTCTTTCCCATCTCACGTTTTAATTCAAGCTGCGCCTTTGACATTGCCATGTTCAGCTGCTGTTTCGCAGTCACACTCTCTGCACGCACTCTCGTCTCCGACTGCCGTCTGGCTTCGATCTGATGCTGTTCGAACACACTTCGAAGCGCATCCTCATGCTGCTTTACGATCGCATTCGCCTCCGCTCTTGCTTCTTCCATCGCCGCCGTCCGGATATGCGTGCTCTTCTCTTCGTTTGTCAAATGTGCCACCTTCTTCCTGTCTATAATTTCAACCCTATCGCTTCATTTACATACGACGTGATAAAAAATCTTTCTTACGTCCGGTCCCGTGTCTGTCAGGAATCTCGATCAGAAGCGGCATCGTCCGCTCCAGCTTGATCTCGTCTATCAGGTCCGGGAATTCTCTTCCGAATTTCTCCGTCAGCAGAATCACACCTACATCCTTATCCTCCATGGCATTCTCGATCGCACACCAGGAGTTCTTCTCTTTCATGTACCACGATTCCGTCTACCCCTGCGAGACGCATTCCTGTCAGAGTATCGATATTATCACTGATCAGATACATCTTCATCTTACAATTTACCTAAGATCATGAAGGAGATGATCAGTCCGTACAGACACACACCTTCTGCAAGACCTACGAAGATCAGTGACTTACCAAGTACACTGGAGTCTTCGCTGATTGCCCCAAGAGCCGCACTTGCTGCACTTGCAACGGCGATACCACCACCGACGCAGGAAAGACCGGTTGAAAGTGCTGCTGCCAGGTATCCGAATCCGGTTGCGTTCGATGCCGTATTGCCGGCTGCTTCTGCTGCCTGTACCGGATCTCCCGCAAAGAGCATGATTCCCGCGATCAGGACAGTACTAAAGAAGAAAAATACATTCGTGCCGATGGCTCTTTATAACGCTTCTTCGTCCTCTGTCCGATCAGGAAATATCCGAATGGAATTACAATGCTAAGTAACAATGTTGCAATTAACAATAATCTAACTGTCAGGCTCATATTTTTGTCCTCCTGTAAATATATCTCTGAATTCTGTCTTATTATTTTTCCTCTACAGAACCTGCCACTGGCAGCTTCTTTCGAACGCATGGCGATTTATCCTCTGAATCACAAAATCACTTAAATCGTTTCTTTACTTTTCGTCACTCTGGCTGTGAAACGGCTTGAACTCCCGTCCGGTTCCCTTTATAGAACCGGCTGAACATCTCGTAATACTCCAGACGCAGTACCTGGATACCGACGACCAGACCTTCCAGTCCGCACACCAGCACATTTCCAAGCACGAACACGATCCAGTTCGTGTGTCCCGCACTTGCACCGGATAACATCAGCACAACCTCCATCATCGCCGCATGGCTGACGGCAAATGCACCGATACGCACATAAGAAATGGTATTGGAGAAATGGCTCAGCATCGTCTCGAACAGTTCGAAGAACGCCTGCACGAAGAACATTACCTTGCCCTCTTCCATCTTCTTATGCTGCTTTGTCACCAGATTTCCCAGCGGTTCCTTGAATACGAACAAGATCACCGGAACTCCCAGGAAGATCACCATCAGGATATTGCCCGGAACCTTATGTCCCGTCATGTAAAGCACGATCGTCAGCACCAGGAATCCGTAGAACACCAGTCCCGCGATTCCATTATGGGAAAATAACATATTTTCCACATCATGACTCTTGATCGAATTGATCACGTTAAAGATCATCACCAGGATATTCAGTCCCATGCCAAATGCAATGGCAACCACAAATACTGTGTTGAGCTGTCCGATAAACGGCAGGTTTGTCATCGCATCCACCGGCCTTAACCAGTGTGCCTGTATCACATCTTCGAATCCGAAGATACTTCCGAACATGAATCCAAAGAATGTTGAGAACAGTCCCGCAATGGATATGATCCCAGCCAGGTTAATCTTCTTAATCAGGTACAAAAAGCCCGCCGAATACAAACAGGCATAAGCCCTGGCCGACATCCCCGAACATCGCACCAAAGATAAATGTATACGTCAGTGCCACGAACATCGTCGGATCCATCTCATCATTTGCCGGAAGCCCGTACATCCTTATGAACATCTCGAACGGCTTGAAGAACCTTGGATTCTTAAGCTTCGTCGGCGGCTCTCCGAAGAATTTCTCCTTGTCTTCTTCTACAACAACGAATACTTTATCATCATTCTTCGATTCCGCCAGGAATTTGTTCACATCATCTTCGCCCATCCATCCGCACAGGATGTAATAGTCTTCTTTATTATCTCCCTCTTCGATCCTTGCCGCCAGCTTGCGGACATCAAAGTTCGTAGCCAGTTCTTCCAGACGCTTCTTCGCACCTCGGGCTTTGCGGCATTCTTTGCCATCAGCTCACTGATCTGTTTTTAATCCCAGCAATCTCTTTCTGTTTTTCTTCAATTTCTTTTTCAAGCTCTTCACAGGCCTGCGCCGGCGTTCCTATGTATTCGGATGGAATTGCAATCCTTTCAAAATGTAAGGAATTGAATACCGAATCCACCTTACTGGAATCCGCATTCGATACGAAATAACATCCGTATACATAATTTTCATTCCTCGTACCTTCGATAAATACCGCATTCAGATCATCAAATAAATATTTTTCCAGACGTTTGTAATAATTCACATCTACCCGTCCGAACCGGACTTTCATATATTTATACTTTAATGATTTCTGCATATCCAGTTCCAGTGTCCGAACGGCTCCATGATCAGAAGCTTTTCTTTGTATTCATCTACCTGCTTCTTCGTTAACTCTTTCTTCTCCAGCAGATCCAGATAGTCATGATTGACATCCCGGATCAGGTTCAGCATATCCTCCTGATTCATCAATACATCGATCCTCTGGTCTTCATCCGCTAACAGTGCGCTGAACTGTTCTGCCTTCGCAAGCGGCTCTTTGTATGGATTGATTTCCACAAAAGGCTGCAGGTTGTCGGTCGTCTTAAGCTCCGCCGCCGCATTCTCAAGCTGCATCTCGTATTTCGACAGATACACCTCGCAGACACGGTCGATATCATTCTTCGGTCCGCTGATGCTTAAGAACTTCATCTTAACAATCATTGATTCACACCTCCTAAGTATCCTAATGTCTCTCCCTTCGTCAAACCGTAACGGATACACTCAAGGGCTGTCGTTAGTTTATAGATTTCTTCTTCTTTCAGGAATAGATACGTATTGACGATTGCGATCGAATACGGATCATTCCTTTTATCAGTCAGGTACAACTTCCGCAGGCAGTCGCGATACATCTGTTCCAGTGTTTTATCCGTCTGCATATAATTATATTTTCCTGCATAGTACGTCTTTTTCCACTTTGCTTCAAACTGTTCCAGTGTCGGCGTCTCCACCAGTGTCTTGAATTCTTCTACTTTTATCCGATAGTGGATCGGGATCGTCATCGAATAGATATCCGGCGGAAGCATATGATAATACTTCTTCGCACGGTAGATCCACTGAAGATTCAGAAGATCGATCTTCATTCCATAGTCCTTTAAGAATATCTTCTGCTCATGTCCTTTCAGAACCCGTTTTCCCTTTTTTCCACATCGTAGAAAAATAATACAGATCCAATGCCAGATCATAATCAAACAGCGTTCCCGCCCGGAATCTCTGATTCTGGCAAGCGCACCATAATATTCCGTATCCCGTAAGTTATCTACAAGCTCGTCGATATTTTTCGAAGTTATCAACCGGTCTATGGAAATTTGTGAATATCTGTCAAAAAACTCTTTCTTGTATTCCAGATCAAATGGTTTCTCATAATGATTGAACACGATCCTCAAACAGTAGTTGATCAGATCGACTTCATACCGTTTCCAGTATAATTTTAAGAACGTCTTCTGCTCCATCCCGGCAAACCGGAAGATCCTCGAATAATCATCGAACAACGACTGATACAGGATCTTCTCCACATTTCCCCTATGATATAAGGAAACATCCATCCGCTCCACATATGGTGCATACGCCGTCTTGTCTTTCAGATATTCGATTGCTTCTGTCACTGTACCAAGACCTGCGATCGTATCATAATCTTTCTCTTTCAGAAGCTTCGCCGACATCGCACGTACCTTTGTCGTGATCCCGCTGTAAGCCATCACATTTCCCATACGCTACACCTCGATCATATGTCTTACGATTTCCTCTGCATAAATGTCATGATTTTCTTCGTATTCCCTCTTCAGATCATCAATCGCCTTCTGGTCCTTCTTCCGTTCCCGGTCCAGAACTTTCTCTACTTCCTGCTGCGACTTTGCTTTTATCTTCTCCAGTTTTTTCTGTGTCTCTTCTTCCAGGTCCCGGTCAAATTGATTCCTTTCTTCCTGTATCTGTTTTTCAATTTCACTTTTCTGCTGTCTGGCATGCTCTACGATCGCCTCCGCCGTTTCTTCCACTTCAGCTAATTTCTCAATAACAGAGTTCATAAGCCGCCCTCCTTTTTGCACACTTCACAACGAATAATTGTTACTTTTTTATCCATGTTATAATAATACACCTATTTTCTAAAATTACCACTATCATTTTGTATATATTGTATTATTTTTTCTCAATTCTTCTGACAATTTCCACTTCCATTGACTTTTTCCTGCACAGACGCTAAACTAAGAACGATTTGCAAAATGTCAGAAAATCCTTGCAAATCCATTGATTATAAGGAGGAACACACATATGCGTCTTAGAAATATACCACGTGCAGAGAGCGTTCTCGAAGCCTGCAAAGAAGTTGTTAAGAATCCGGAAAGCTTATGCGGACACTGGAATCAGGAGTTCCAAAATGAACGACCGCTGCACATCGAGATCGGTATGGGAAAAGGTCAGTTTCTTCTGACTCTCGCAGCCGAAAACCCACAGATCAACTACGTCGGCATCGAACGCTATTCCAGCGTCTTATTACGTGCCGTTGAGAAATTCCAGGAACTGGAAGCCGAAGGAAAAGCTCCTGCCAACATCCGATTCATCTGTATGGATGCGAATGACCTGCCGACGGTATTCGCCCCGGCGGAAGTATCCCGTATCTACCTGAACTTCTCCGATCCATGGCCAAAGGCCCGCCATGCAAGAAGAAGACTGACATCCAACGAATTTTTCAAGCTTTATGACAAAGTCCTGACTGCAGACGGAACCGTAGAATTCAAGACAGACAACCGTCCGCTCTTCGACTTTTCCGTAGAAGAACTTAAGACTTCCGAACTGTTCGTTCTGGATCAGCTTTCCTATGATCTTCATAATGACAGTAAGATGAACCAGGGAAATATTATGACAGAATATGAAGCAAAATTCTCTTCCATGGGCAATCCGATCTGCAAACTGATCGCAAAACGCAGATAAAGGAACCTCTTCCCTTTCCTTTCATATATTAATAGAGAGCATATCTTATGCTCCTGTAATCCTGTGAAAGGGTGGAAGCTTATGTTACATCTGACGACACAAAACTTTGAAAGCTTCAGGGCCTGTCACTGGCAGCTTTCTTCCGATGCACCGGCGGGTGAAAGCACGGACCATCCCGTGTTTGCCGTAGTCATGTTCTACGCCGTCTGGTGTGGAAAATGTGCAATGATGCGTCCCATTATAGAAGATCTCGAAAAAAATATCAGAAAAAATATTCCGGCAGCATTCGCTTTTTTGAAGTAGAGACCACAGAATCCGAACTTCTCGCAGCTGAGTATCAGACAGATCTTCTTCCGACATTTCTCTTTTTCAAAGACCAGGAACTGATCGCTGTCATGCAGGGGATGATATCACAGAACGATTTTGACGCACGTCTACAGAAAATCTTTAGAAATAGTTAATTTATATTTCCTAGGAAAACATAGTTTTTATGCTATATTTAAGAAGTAACAGGGATAAATATATTTAATAAAAGGGGCATGGTGAACACACCACGCATTATGAAAAATTTAAAAAAGCATTACCAGTTGCCATGGCAGTTGTACTTGGTTCTACTGCGGCACCATTGGTCGTAAAGGCAGATTCATCTAAAGTTGTAACACTTGGAGCCAACCTGTCAGATTCACAGAAGAATTCCATGTATGAGTACTTTGGTACCTCTTCTGACAAAGCAGAAGTCATCGAAGTTACCAATGCAGATGAAAGAAAATATCTCGAAGGGGTCGCTCCGGAAGAACAGATCGGTACCCGTACCTACAGCTGTTCATATGTAGAGCCAACCACAAGCGGCGGAATCCAAGTAAAGGTTTCCAACTTAACTTATGTTACAAGTTCTATGATCTCCAGTACACTTCTTACATCCGGTGTCGAGAACTGTAACGTTATCGCTGCTTCTCCGATGGAAGTATCCGGAACAGGCGCACTGACAGGAATCATGATGGCTTATGAGAAAGCCACCGGAACAACTCTGAACGAAGATCAGAAGGCTGCCGCAACCGACGAACTTGTCACAACAGGAGATCTGGCAAATGATATCGGACAGGACAAAGCCGAAGATGTCATGAATGATGCCAAAAAAGCGTTATTAAAGACGGCTTAAAAGATGAAAACGATATTCAGGATGCAGTGGAAGATGCTGCCAAGAATAACGATGTCACTCTGACACAGGAACAGATCGACAAGATCACTGAACTGTTAAAGAACATTTCCCAGTATGACTATGATGTCAAAGCACTGAAGAATACACTGAACAACATCGACGGAAAGAGCGAGGGATTCTTCTCCAACCTCTGGAATTCCATCAAAGGAATCTTCGGCGGCAGTGACAGCTCTGATGGCGGAATCATCAACAATACGGATGACAGTGCACTCGGCGATGATGTCGTAAGTAACAGCACACTGGATTCTTCCGACAACTCTTCTTCGAACAATTCCGACAGCGCAGATAATTCTTCCGACAGCAGTTCGGATGACAACAGCGATGGCAGCGGATTCTGGGGCAAGATCAAGAAATTCTTCAAGGATCTGTTCGGCGGAAGCGATTCTAAAAAGACAATTCAGATAAGAGCAAAAACGATGCCAATACAGAGGACAGCAAAGATACTGATGATGATCAGTCTGACGACACACAGAATGATTCTCTGAACAGTGATGCAGATTCTTCAGATGCCGGCACAACAGACAACTCTGCTGATGATTCTTCACTGAATAACGGTGCCGATGATCAGTCCGATACTCAGAGCAGCTTACCAGGCAGCAGCGAATCAGATTCTTCCAACTCTGATACGTCTGATTCCACAGCTAACGGCTCTGCCAACTAGACATAAGCATTAGCAGGTAATTATAGTAACAAACGAATTATAATGACAATACAGCAAACCTGCCACTGGCAGCTTTTTCTTGCATACTTTTGGTATAAAAACACCGGGAAGCTTAAAAAACTTCCCGGCGTTTTTTATTTTACTTCATTCAAATTAAAATCTCTCTATTCCAAAATTTAAATAATCCTAAAATTACTCCTCTTAAAAATTCAAACACAGCAACTCCGTAAGGCGGCAGCTTATAAGCAAATGAATACGGTCTTCCATCACATTCTTTTGCCTCAGCCTTATAGATTTTCTTCCTTACCTCTCCGGTTCCGCCGTATTTTTCCTCATCACTGTTCAGAATCAACTTATACTGTTTCTTTCTCGGAACTCCGACTCTGTAATCATCTCTTGCCATCGGCGTAAAGTTGCAGACGAACAACAGATTCTTCTTTGCACCTTTGGAATGTCTCATGAAACTATAGATACTTCTGTATCCATCATCCGCATTGATCCATTCAAATCCTTCCCAGCTCTGATCCATCTCATACATCGCCTTATGACTCTTATACAGATGAAGCAACGCTTTTACCCACTCTTTCATCTGCTGATGCTCCGGCTCAGCCAACAGGAACCAGTCAAGTTCTCTTTCCTCGCTCCATTCACGAAGCTGTGCGAATTCCTGCCCCATGAAAAGAAGCTTCTTACCGGCGTGTCCCATCATGAATGCATAACCAGCTTTAAGGTTAGCATATTTGTCAAATCCCAGTCCCGGCATCTTATTAAGCATCGAACACTTAAGATGTACCACTTCATCATGCGACAATACCAAGATATAATTCTCACTGTATGCATAACTCATGGCAAATGTCATCAGATGATGATTATCCTTACGGAAATATGGATCCAGCTTCATATATTCCGTGAAATCGTGCATCCATCCCATATTCCACTTCAGGCTGAAACCTAAACCGCCTTCTTCCACATCACCGGTAACCTTCGGCCATGCTGTAGATTCTTCTGCGATCATGAGTGCTCCCGGATTTCTTCCAAGAACAACAGAGTTCAAATGTTTGAAGAAATCAATCACTTCAAGGTTCTTATTCTCACCATACTTATTCGCTACCCATTCACCATCTTTCCGTCCATAATCCAGATATAACATAGACGCAACCGCATCTACACGAAGTCCGTCTACATGGAATTTTTCAATCCAGAACAATGCATTGGAGATCAGGAAATTGCGGACTTCATTTTTTCCAAACTCAAACACTTTTGTTCCCCAGTCCAGATGTTCTCCAAGTCTTGGATCTGCATATTCATACGTCGCAGTTCCGTCAAAATCAGCAAGTCCATGTGCATCCTTCGGAAAATGAGCCGGAACCCAGTCCAGAATGATACCGATCTTATTTCTATGCAGATAATTGATCATCCATGCGAAATCTTCCGGTGTTCCATACCGGGAGGTCGGCGCATAATAGCCCGTCACCTGATAGCCCCAGGAACCGTCAAAGGGATGCTCTGCAATTCCCATCAGCTCTACATGCGTATAGCCCATTTCTTTAATATATTTGGTAATTGCTCTGGCAAACTCTCTATATGTATAGAAACCTTCATCTTCCGTCCCGGATGGCGCATCCAGGAACCAATATGTGCCTCATAGACAGACATCGGCTTATGCTTATGATTCCAGGTCTTTCTGTGGGTCATCCATTCTGTATCCGTCCATTTTATATTCTCGATATCTGTAACTCTGGATGCTGTTCCAGGTCTTAATTCCGCATAATTGGCATATGGATCTGCCTTAAATATCTGTTCTCCCGAATAAGTCTCAATACAATACTTATACATCTGATTTTTCTTCACACCAGGTATAAAACAGGTATAGATTCCCAGAGGTTCTTCTCTCTTCATCGGGTTCGCCTCTGTATCCCATTCATTGAACTCTCCGACTACCGAAACTGCCTGTGCATGCGGTGCCCATACCGCAAAATACACACCTTTTTGTTTTCCGTCCTGTACCAGATGTGCACCCAGCTTCTTATAAATCTCGTAATGATTGCCCTGTCCGAAAAGGTATTGATCCAGCTCGCCTATTTCATACGGTTTCTTCTTTTTTTCAGCCATAATTACCCCTCGCATTCTGTTGCATATTTATAACAACATTATACTTTACAAAGGGCAAAAAGAAAGAGTTTTGACAGTTTAGTTTGTCAAAACTCTTCCAAAATCTGACTTAAATTTTAAAATCTTCTTCTTTCAGAATAATTCTGTCAGAATCATCTGTTCCCTTACCAAATACTCTTCGTGCAAGGTGTTTTACATTTGCTTTCTGTGAATGAGCAATTGCTTCATCCATGATCTCTTTTAACTTCTGCAACAGATACTGCATGGTCTTCTCTTTGCATTACATCAATTCGGCTGTAAAGTGCCAGAATTCCCATTTCATCAAGCTTATATCCATTTTCCTTCGCATATGTCTGACCAAATGTTACTAGCTCATCATTAATGAATACCGGAAGTTCCAGTTTCGAACTGAATTTCTTCTTGAATTCCGGATTAGCTGTCATCAGACGCTCCAGAGGTTTTCTCTGATCTTCCAGTACGAAAAGTAATTCACCTGTCTTCTTTTCCATCAGATAATTAAGTTCTTTTACCGTTCTTGAATTCAGCTTGCCAGCATGTTCAATGATGATTGCTCCTCCGCGAAGCTTCTGGATAATATTGCCAAGTTCTTTCTTATTCAGTGACTCACCTGTAACAATAGCTACTTTACCCTGTTTCAGATTTCTCTGTTTCTGGATTGCCTTTACAATATCTACTGCAAGAACTGTTTTACCAGATCCTTTTCTTCCGATTACCAGAAGGTTTCCTGTCTTGGAAGTACCCTCTCTCTGGGCACGTCTGTCATTATCAAGAACCTCTACGATCTGTTCACTCATTCCTCTTACCGGAACGAAATATGAGAATAACTTCTTCTGTTCTTCCGTAAGTCCTGCCTTTAATCCGATTTCACTCGTTGCACTCAGATCATATCTTCCTGTTACAACGAATCCGGTATCAAATGGAACTCCACCTTTTGACTTTTTAATTCTTGCCTGGATCTCTTCTTCGGATGGCTCTTCAATCTCTAATTCTTCTGTGTCATCCTCATCTTCGATCTCTTCTTCGTCAAAATCTTCTTCCTCAAAGTCGCCTTCGTCAAAGTCTCCTTCATCAAGATCCTCTTCCTCAAAGTCAGCTTCGTCAAAATCTTCCCCTTCAAGGTCTTCGCCAAAATCAAATGCTCTTCGTCATCGTCGATCTCTTCTTCGTCGAAATCCTCTTCGTCCATATCTTCTTCAAAGTCGCCTTCGTCAAAATCGGTTTCTTCATCATCTATGTCTTCAAAGTCGTCTTCATCATCGTCTTCGTCAAAATCGGCCTCTTCAAGTTCTTCCTCGTCAAGATCTTCTTCCTCAAAGTCAGCTTCGTCAAAGTCTTCCTCGTCGAAATCTTCTTCCTCAAAGTCGCCTTCGTCAAAGTCTTCTCCTTCAAGATCTTCTTCCTCAAAGTCGCCTTCGTCAAAGTCTTCCCCTTCAAGATCCTCTTCCTCAAAGTCGGCTTCGTCAAAATCACCTTCCTCGAAACTGCTTCCGTTCATATCCAGTCCGGCAAGCTCATCTTCGATTCCTTCTATGAAATCTTCATCCATTCCCGGACCGTCTTCAAATTCTTCCTCATAAATCTCATCTTCGGAATCTTCATTTCACTCTCCATCTCTTCCATCAGACGGACAATGTCATCCGGTACTCTCTGTGTATTTCTTTCAGATTCTTCCTCGTCGGCTGCCTCTTCCTCAGCTTTTCTTGCTGCCTCTTCCTCGGCCTTTCTTCTGGCCTCTGCTTCAGCCTTTCTTCTGGCCTCTTCTTCGGCTGCTTTTCTTGCTGCCTCTTCCTCAGCTTTTCTTCTGGCTTCTTCCTCAGCTGCTTTTCTTGCTGCTTCTTCTTCAACCTTTCTTCTGGCCTCTTCTTCGGCTGCTTTCTTGCTGCCTCTTCTTCGCTGCTTTTTTTGCTGCCTCTTCCTCGGCTTTTCTTCTGGCTTCTTCCTCGGCTGCTTTTCTTGCTGCCTCTTCTTCAGCTTTTCTTCTGGCCTCTTCTTCGGCTTTTCTTCTGGCCTCTTCTTCGGCTTTTCTTCTGGCCTCTTCTTCAGCTTTTCTTCTGGCTTCTTCCTCAGCTGCTTTTCTTGCTGCCTCTTCTTCAGCTTTTCTTCTGGCCTCTGCTTCAGCTGCTTTTCTTTCTACTTCTTTGCGCTCTTCTTCCTGACGGATTCTTGCCTGTTCTCTTTCCTTCTGGAGACGCTCCTCATCTTTGGCTTTCTGCTTTGCAATCGCCTCTTCATGATCTTTCTGTTTTGCTTCCCATTTCTGAAGGATATCATCGATCATCATCTGACCGTTTGCCAGGATTTCATCCTCGCGCTCTTTCATTGCTTCTTCTTCAATATTAATACCGCTTGCAACAGCAACACCCTGTGCCAGAGCTTCTTCTAATGTAGCCCCCGTAACTACCTGTTTGATTGCTGATGTATGCTCTTCAGGTGTCTCAACAGATGCTTCCGGTTCTTCTTCCCTATACATCGGAGTCTCTTCCACTGCTGCAGTTTCTTCCGGTACAACTTCCTCCGGTACGACATCTGCCTGTGCGGCTTCCTCCGGTATTTCAAACTCTTCCTGCATCGGAACCGGCTCCGGCGGAATCTCCTGTACTTGTGCATCATCTATTCTCTGCACCGTACTTTCCTGTACCTCTTCCTCAGAACCTTCATCATATTCATTCTCATCGTCAACTTCTTCCAATGTTGACTCCGTCTGTTTTACAGGTTCCGGCTGCTTCTTTACTGCTCCCGGACGGCTGTCATATTTTTCCTGCTGAAGCGGCGTCAGTGGCTTATACTTCATCTTAAGTTCCATCGCCAGGTATACATACTTTCCTTCGCTGAACCAAAAGAATCAGGTCATCACATTCTTCCAGACATTCCGCAGTCATTCCCGCCTCATCATATAACTTGGCAAGTTCATATGCCCATTTTCAATATATTCCGCTTTTTTAAATTCTTCCAACGCCGCAATCTGATCCGAAAGTGCTGCTCCCTGAGTTCTCAGGATCTTATACTTCAGGATATATTGATTCGGGTCTTTTGGCGCCAGCTTAACAAACTCTTCATAACAGTCTGTCGCTTCTCTGATATCCTTAATCTTTAATGCCAATGTACCTAATCGATATACGATTTTACGGCTTCCCGGTGCTCTGTCAAATGCCAGGAATAAGATATCTCTCCCTTTCTTAAATTCTCCGTTATATTCATAAATCTCACTTACCGTATTAAGCATAGAAGCGTTCTTTACTCTTCGCCAGTCTATACTTTCAGCTATATCCATTGCTTTCTGGTATTCCTTTTTTTCCAGATGATCAAGCATCTGCTCGGTCTTTACCCTATATTCATATTTATCCAATATTTCTCACCTCAAATATTTATTTTAAAAAAGCGTATTTCCTACAATTTTACTTATATAAGTTTATCATATGACCTGTCTATTGTCAAAATATCCGGTTAAATATGTTAAAAAAATATTACAAAAGTTACAAAAGTTTATAATTTATTGTCGGCAGCTTCTTCCGAATGCATGGCAATACCGAAAACCTGCCACTGGCAGCTCCTTACGAACGCATGGCGATACAAAAACAGCCATCATAATTCTTTTTTATTATGATGGCTGTTACATATTCAATTTTATCATATACTTTTCATTTGTTTCGGAGAATTAATTATTTTTTATTCCCTGACGCCTTTTTATGTATTTCAATGATCTTTTACTCATTGTCCTACATGTTCATTCAAATCTACTATTCATGTTTCTTTACACATTTTAATAATATATTTAAATATATGGTATTATGTTCAATATGTTTACAGTTTTTTATTTTTATTATCCGGTTTTATTTTCTCCGTTTATTTTTATTATTATCTGAATCTCCTCTACCGGCCTTTTTATCTATTATTATAAAGGCTTACTCTATGGGAATTTTTAACTGTCATACCACTAACATATTGATTCGATGATTCTACTGTGTCCATTGGATTAAGCCTCCTTTTCATAAATTTCCAATCAACATATCTCACCGACATATGAAATATTTTTTATCCTTATAAACTTTTTTCATTCTTTATACACATAAGATATAAATGATATTTATTACCTTGTCTCTTTCATTAAGATTATTCCAATATCCCCGTGATATCATTTTATAATCTTACTTCATCCATTCTCTATCTTTACAATATACTTTACGATATCTAATATTCGATGCATTACCAAATACTTTATACCTATATATGCATTTTAGATTTCTAAATGAATCGAAACTCTGATAATAAAAAATTCTCTTATAAAATATATGCTATAGAATTTTCAAGATTCCCTTTCTCGTCAGGAGTCCTTTTGTTTATTTCGATTTCCTTTGGATTGATTACATAATATCATCCGCATTTTGTTTTGTCAATACTTTTTGCGATTATTTTCTTTTATTTTTCATTATTTTATTTTTTACGTTAAATTGTCTGATTTCTATATATTTATTTTAATGTTTGCACAATACTATACAGTTTCTCTGTAACCATATTTGTCAACATATCACCTTTTCAATTGTTAACCACGTCAAATGTGTAGTTGACATTTTGCACATTTCATTTTATACTGCTTTTATATTTTGATATGAATCTAAAGGAAAGGAGTTCTGCCAGCCGGCAGACAATTACTACTATGAATAACACAGCAAACAGCACAACAACGAAAAGACTCTCCACCCGTAAACTGGTTCTGATCGCCCTGATGACTGCGATCACCTGTATCTTCGCTCCTATGGCGATTCCGATCCCTGTCAGTCCGGTACCGATCAGTCTTACCAACCTGGTGATCATGATCAGTATCTATGTACTTGGATTTAAAGATGCAACGATCAGCTATATCGTATATCTGTTACTTGGCCTTGTCGGTCTTCCTGTATTCTCTGGTTTCACCGGTGGATTAGGTAAGCTTGCAGGTCCTACCGGCGGATATCTGATTGGTTTTATCTTCCTCGCACTGATCGCAGGACTGTTCGTTGACAAATTTCCAAAGAACAGAATCCTGGCCGTTGTCGGTATGCTCATCGGTATGGCGATCACTTATATCTTCGGTACAGAGTGGCTTGCAATTCAGTTAAAAATGTCCTTTGTTGCAGCACTTTCTGTCGGAGTTATCCCTTATCTTGCCGGTGACGCAGTGAAGATCATCATTGCGATCATTGTCGGACCTGTGCTTCGCAGCCGTCTGAGTCATATGCAGTAACAGTTACATCTACAGAACTTGCCACTGGCAGCTTCTCTTGCATACTTTGGTATCTAAAAACACACAATACCGATTATATGATTCCTTCTGTTTCGGTATTGTGTGTTTTATTTTCCCTTCTGGAACCTCGACTATAAAACTTCCGGTTTTACAATATAATATCTCCCGTCTTCTTGCCGGTATCCATATCATAAGCCTCGATAATATTTCCACTGATCACGTATAATGTATCTTCTATATAAATCCCCGGATACCTTGCGAAGTATTTCCACTAATCTCTTCTTTCAGGATTGTTTCAAACTTTTTCTCTTTTCCATTATAAGTCAGCAGGCAGTACGTTTCCCCATTCTGGCTATAGCCGGAGAACCCGATCCTATTTTTCTGCTGATCGGCCAGAACAGATTTGTAATCGTATGCTGCATTTGTTCCATACAGATCATCCAATACAAGGGTTGATTCTTCTTTTACATCCGTTCTGTCGGTAATATCGAACATGGTGATTTTTACACCTTCCGACACCCCTGATTCTTCATCGGTTGACATGCCGATTCCAAGTAATTTATCTTCTCCATAGAAATGCAGATATTCTGAAAATCCCGGAATTTTTAATTTGCCGAGGATCTTTGGTTTCTCCGGATTGGATAGATCCACGCTGAACAGCGGGTCTACCTGCTCATATGTCACGAAATATCCTGCCTCTTTCATGAATCTTGCAGAATAGATGGATTCCCCTTTTGCCAGATTCTCGATAGAACTGATCTTATCCAATTTCTTATCTAAGATTGTTACCAGATTTTCATCATCATTGGTTGTAAATAATCTTAAGTTCCCTTTATATTCATCCAGTGAAAATGTATCATTCAGATATCCTTTTACTTTTCCCTGAGCTACGGCCTTTAGCTTGCCCTTTCTATAAGAAATCTTGCGAAGTGTCGTCACAGTCTGATTATCCTGCTGCCATTCTGATTCATAATAGTAGATATTTTTTCCACTTACATACATTTGACCGCCTTCGGAGAGAATTGCCTTATTATCCACTGTTTTATCCGGTTTGCTGATGTCCATGGAACTGATCACTTCATACATTGTTCCACAATTCACCGGCGGCAGACAGATACTGGTCTGGCTCATCTCTTTGCCATTCACCAGAGGCACATAGGTGACCGGTTTATCTTTGACCACGTCGCCACCTGTATAGTATTCACTGAACAGATACAGATATCCGTCTGCCATACGAGACGAATTGTAAGTACCACTCTGTGTTACCTCGCCTTCTTTTACCGGCTTTTTAATATCACGGATGTCATAAGTGACCGCCGCTGTTTTAGTCTGATTCCAGGTATCTGTGTTCGTCTGCTTTTTGTTACTTTTATCTGCACATTCTTTCTGACATACAGCCACCAGTTTCTTTTGATCTGTATTTACATAAAACTCCTGTATTTTGTATTCTTTTCCAAGCGTAATCTCGCTGTATTTTTCTATATTCGTTCCGCTGTTTCCTACGTCTACAATATCGATGGTCCGGCCATTATCTTCCCGCACATATAGATAAGTCCCGTCTGTTTTGGCAATATCTCCTTCATCTACACCGGACTGTCGTACATTGGTCTGTGAATAACTGCCATCTGCTGTTGCCACACCGGTATCTGCCGAGGCCGTTTCCGTTGAAGACGCCGTTGATCTTCCTGTTGAAGCCGAATCCTCTACGGCTGCTGTTTCATTTACACTTCTTGCATACATTGCAATGCCGGAGTTATCTTGTGAACGTTTGATATATTTATAGATTTCGTCATAACTTTGGGCTGTCCTGATCTTCTTACTGTCGCTGATCTTCTTTACTGTATTACTATTTCCTGCACTGCTGCCTGCATTGCCACCTGACACATCCGGAGAATTTATCGCTCCTTCATGCATCCTTCCATACTGCCACACTACAGTTCCCGCCACAACTGCCACGCAGGCCGCCGCTACAAGTCCGATTTGATACGGACGGAAATGTTTCTTCTGTTTTTTCTTTTCCAATAATTTATCTATATTCTCCGATCTCAGACTATCCGGGACTTCTGTATCTTCTGACATTCTTGAAATCTGATCTAGGATGTCCTGTTCACAATATTCTTTATGTTCATTCTCGCGCTTCATACCTTCTCACTCCCTTCTTTCCTTCTCATCTTCGCCGTAACTGCCCAGCACACATTCCATCTTCTTAAGTGCCCGGCTCCGCTTCGACCGTACCGTGTTCGGATTCAGCCTCATCATCTCACCGATCTCCTGACTGCAATACCCGCCAAATACGGATAATCCGACTAATATCTGTTCCTCTTCCGACAGCACAAAGAATGCTTTCTTAACATCGATTGCAAGATCATAATCCGGTGCTGTCGCTTGTTCCGGAAGTTCTTCTTCTCTTCCCGGTGTTTCTTTTAACGCTTTCTTCAATCTCTTCTTACATTTATTCGTAAGAATTGTAAATATCCAGCTTTTGAATGCTTCTTCTTTTTTTAATTTATGTATGTTCTCGTATGCTGTGATAACCGCCTCACTCACCGCATCTTCGGCTTCCTGCGGATTCTTCATCAGGCACAGTGCGTAACGGTACAGATCACGGTAGACAGTCTCGTACATTTCCGAGAATTTCTTTATACTGCATTTCATATCGTGTCCTCCCTCAGATATGAGTTTTCATGGTTTTTCTTTCTTTTCTCTATCATCTACATATATAAGAGTCTTTTACTCCAGATTCTGTTGCACTAAATTGAAAGTTTTTCTATCTTACATTCATGTTCCTTTGAGTCCTTCCAATAACCGATTCCAATTGCCAGAATGTCACCCGTGTATACTTTGTCATCACCCAGTTTTCCCTGAAAACGTAACGCATAACCCTTTTCTTTGATCTGACGCACTGCTGATTCTGCTGTATCATCAACCTTTAGATCTCATCATATGGACCAGAATTTGTCCAATAATTTCCCATTCGGATTCACCGTATCCGCAAGATACTTCTCATATAGCCCGTCTACTTCCTCTTCTATAAATCCAAATATTTTTTCCAGCATCAATGTCTTATCAATAAAATATCGTGACTTCGTCTCCACTTCGTACAAAACATATGGTGCTCTACTGTTAAGATAAAATCCCATCTTTGTGTCTCCTTCCGGTAACACTGCTTTTTTCCATCGTTCTCTTTTTGTTTTCTTCCATCCATTATCCTCCACTTGCAATTCAGGAGAATCTATACTTTTTCAGAAATTCTCCCGCTCATTTTAATATGTTGTGAATCTTAAGCATTGAAAATCTCTGATATGTATTTCGCTTGAATATAGAAACAGTTTTTCTGCTTTAGAAAATATAGAAATATAATGCTTGGATATATTCTAGCATAAGGCACTCAGGTTGTATATAGTAAATTTAATTTTATTTTTCATCTACCTATTTTATTATGACGTCAAAAAACTCCTCAAAATCCCGACAAATCTTTCATGTCTCAGAATTCTGAAGAGTTTTTATTTGTTTATATTGGAGAGAAAAAGAGGTTATTAAAATAATTCTAATTTATTTGTTCACTTTTTTATAAAGTTCGATCATTTCTTCTGCCAAAACCTTGAATACTTCCGTACTCATCATCTGGTCTTCTGCATGTGCAAGGATGAGACTCATCTTCGCGTCTTCACCGGCCGCTTCTTTCTGCACCAGATCTGTACATCGTCCTGTCCCAGGAACATTCCGACTTCTACGATTGGTACAGGAATCTCCTTGGTAATCGGCACTGTCGTAAATACATAATGGACTTTTGAAAAATCAAAACTTTCCGGGCTGTCTATCAGACCTCCCGGAGTGTTTCTATCTGTCTTATTTTCTGTCTTTCTTATTCTCTATCTACCTTATTCTCTATCCTCTATAATAATTGATCAGGCATCCTTTTAAGATAATCTCTCTCTCTCCGCATCCGTCATATCACCGAGCTTCAGAGTGATCTCTTTCAAAGTATCTCCAACCACATACGCCTTAATTTCAGCACTCTTATCCTCGATTGCTTTTCTGATCTCCGGCACGAAGATATAATCACCGTTCTTGAAGCTTAAGTTCTCATGATCTTCCTCTGTAATAAATGGAAGCATACCCCAGTTAATCAGATTTGAACGGTATCTCTTTGTAGCATACTCATTTGCGATATTAGCCCATCCGCCAAGAACTTTCTGACATGATGCTGCCTGTTCTCTTGCTGAACCATCGCCTGGTTTTACCGCAAATATCGTGCTTCCGATTCCAAGGTTGCCTTCTCCTACTTCCGGATACGTCTTGCGTACTTTTGCCATAACTGGTTTCAGTTCGTCTAATACTTCTAACGGACACTGTCCTGCCTCGATTGCTTTCTCGGCTTTCTGCACTTCTTTTGCACGGCCTACATAAGCAGGGTCTTTTCTTGATAATGCAAATTCTGCAAGTCCCAGAGGATTTGATCTATAAGAAGATGTCTCTCCTGACGGAATCAATTCGTCTGTTGTTGTAACCGGATCGTGGATCTCGGATACTACTTTCAGGAGTAAGTTCTTCGGAAGTGCTGCCATTGCCGGCCAGTCTTTGATGTTCGGTCCGAATTTGATCTCTACAGATGGATCTGCTACGCCGTGGCTGTCGAAGACACGGTTTGCGTAAATATTTTTGTCAAAGTGATATTTCTGTCCTTTGTATTCTACGTCCATAGCTGTTGCCGGTGTCAGGAATCCCTTATTCGCTGCTGTTGCTGCGATAGAACGTGCATCCATTAATGCAACGGAAGCGAATCTGGCCATTCTGAAGTTTAGAGCCTTCACGGTTCGGGAAGTTTCTTGTTGAGTGACGGATGGAGAACGCATTATTGGCAGGTGTATCTCCTGCACCAAAGCAAGGTCCACAGAATGCTGTCTTCACGATCGTTCCCGCTTCCATAAGGTCTGCAACTGCACCGTTCTTCACAAGTTCCATGTAAATCGGTGTACTTGCCGGATATACACTTAATGTAAATTCGTCTGCTCCGATATAATGACCTTTTATGATATCTGCTGCCGCGCAGATATTTTCAAATCCACCACCCGCACATCCTGCGATAATTCCCTGATCCACATATAACTGTCCGTTCACAATCTTATCCTGCAGAGAATAATTTACTGCTCCGTCTAGACTTACGAGAGCTTTCTGCTCTACATCATGAAGGATGTCTGCTACAGATTTGCGTTCACTTCATCAATCGTGTACACATTTGACGGATGGAACGGCATTGCGATCATCGGACGTATCTCGCTTAAGTTCACATAGACCATACCATCATAATATGTAACTGCTCCAGGATTCAGTTCTTTGTAATCTTCACTTCTGCCGTGAATGTCGTAAAATTCTTTTGATCTTGTCGTCAGTCTTCCAGATAGATGACAGACATGTGGTCTCGGTTGTCATAACATCGATTCCGATACGGAAATCAGCACTTAATTTGACTTACACCTGGTCCTACAAATTCCATTACTTTATTGTTAACATAGCCATTTCCAAATGTTGCACCGATGATCGCAAGTGCTACGTCCTGTGGTCCGACACCTTTCATTGGTTCGCCGTCTAAGTAGATTCCGACTATGCCCGGCATCTTGATATCATACGTCTTGTTAAGGAGCTGCTTTACAAGTTCCGGTCCGCCCTCACCCATGGCCATCGTTCCAAGTGCACCATAGCGGGTATGGGAGTCGGATCCAAGAATCATTTTTCCGCCGCCTGCCAGCATCTCGCGGGCAAACTGATGAATTACTGCCTGATGAGGTGGTACATAAATTCCGCCGTATTTCTTGGCACAGGTCAGTCCAAACATGTGGTCATCTTCGTTGATGGTTCCACCGACCGCACAAAGTGAGTTATGACAGTTGGTCAGTACATAAGGAATTGGAAACTTTTCCAGCCCAGATGCTCTGGCTGTCTGGATAATTCCAACATATGTAATGTCATGGGAAGTCAGCTTATCGAACTTGATCTGCAGACGATCCATATTTCCTGAGGTATTATGCGCTGCCAGAATGTTATATGCCATCGTATTCTTTGCAGCTTCCTGTGGAGTCACATCTTTACCTGTCTTTGCAGCAACTGCTTCTTTTTTCTTCCACAATCTCTGTTCCATTCAGTAAATAGACTCCCTTGTCATATAATTTCAGCATGTTTTGTCCTCCTACTATCGTGTTATAAATATATTGAAATGTCTGAATTCAGACACTTTCTAACAAAATTACTGTTTCATATATTTCATATGATCCGCTACCATCATAGCAATCTTGAATGTCAGTGCATCATCAAATACACGAACATCCAGTCCAGTCTTCTTCTGAATCTTCTCCAGACGGTACACCAGTGTATTTCTATGCACATACAGGCGCCTTGCCGTCTCTGATATATTCAGATTATTATCAAAAAAATGTATAAACAGTCGTCAGTTCTTCTTCTTCGAAAATGTCTGCTTTGCCATCTTCGAACACTTCATTCAGGAACATCTCACAGAGTGAGGCCGGAAGCTGATGGATCAGACGCCCGATCCCGAGTTCATTGTATGCAAGAATTTTCTTCTCTACATAGAATACTCTTCCAACCTCCAGTGCCATATCTGCTTCCTTATATGATCTGGATACATCCTTTAACTCCTCTACAATTGTTCCATATGCTGCTCTTACACTTACCATAGCTTCCATGTTCAGTGTTGTGACCAGCTCTTTGGCGATCTGTTCTACCTGCGGATAGTCATCGGTCGACTGCAGTGATTTTACCAGAATGATATGTTTTTCATCAATTGCGGTTACGAAATCCTTCGTTCCCGTCGCATACAGACCTTTCAGGGTTTCCTGTACCAGAATGTCTCCGTCATTCTTCGGTTCGATTACAAATACAACCCTCTTAATTTCTGCCGGAATCTTCATCTTCTTTGCCTGATTATAGATATCGACCAGAAGCAGGTTATCCAGAAGCAGATTCTGAATGAACCGGTTCTTATCCATCCGTTCTTTGTATGCATAAAGAAGATTCCTAAATGGCTTGCTCCCATGCGCCCCCGCCAGTTCCATACCATCTGCATTTCCTTCAGCATCAGTATATAAGTCGGATCACTGTCCTCATAGATGCGGAACATTCCCATCTCATCCAGGATCATCTCATCCGGCTCTTCTTCATCATCACGGAAATCCTGAATCTGAAGCTCATACTCTGTCAGATTCTCATTCGTCCTTACAAGACAAAGTCCCTGCATATCCCATATTGCACAGTCAAATCCGGTGATCTCCCTGATATCCTGCGCTGTTTTGTGTAATATCTGATTTGATAACACTCATTGTCCTCCATTTCCTGTCCGCAATACTGTTCTTTGTGTCATCTTGCATACTTGTATACATTTTAACACGCTAACGAACTGCATTACGAATACATTATAACAGATAATAACGCTTTAACAAAGTAAAATTTTATTGTCTGCATAAAAAATGCAAAAGACCGGACGCTGTCTCACGCCCGGCCCCTCTTATATTCATCTGTTCCCCACGATTACCGCGGTCTTTATTCCTATCTGTAATTACAGACTAGTTAGTGATTGTAACCTGTGTCTCTTTATCAAATACGTGAATCTTCTCAGCATCCAGAGCAAATTTCACATGGTCACCTGTTCTTGCTGTTGTTCTAGGATCAACTCTTGCTGTCATGCTTGATCCTTCATAGTCAAAGTATAAGAATACTTCTGCACCAAGCATCTCGTATACACGAATCTTTGCTTCAATCACTGTATTAGGAGAAGTTTCGATGAACATCTGCTCATCATGTACATCTTCCGGACGGATTCCAAGAACAACTGTCTTTCCTGCATATCCACCTTCGATCAGCTTCTTAGCTTTTGCCGGTGGAAGTTCGATCTCTGAAGGTCCTGCTACTAAGTATACTTTATCTCCGACAACTTTACATGTAGCGTCAACAAAGTTCATCTGTGGTGATCCGATGAATCCGGCTACGAACTGGTTGCATGGATGATCGTACAGAGTCTGTGGTGTATCTACCTGCTGAACGATACCTGCGTTCATAACTACGATTCTGGTTCCCAGTGTCATAGCTTCTGTCTGGTCATGTGTTACGTAGATGATAGTTGTACCTAATCTCTGATGTAATTTAGAGATCTCGATACGCATCTGTCCACGAAGTTTTGCATCCAGGTTTGAAAGAGGCTCGTCCATAAGGAATACCTTAGGATTACGAACGATCGCACGTCCCATAGCAACACGCTGTCTCTGTCCACCTGAAAGAGCCTTTGGTTTACGGTCAAGCAGTGGTTCCAGATCAAGGATCTTAGCTGCTTCACGAACCATTTTGTCAATCTGGTCTTTTTGGTACTTTTCTTAATTTCAGCCCAAATGCCATGTTATCGTATACTGTCATATGTGGGTACAGAGCATAGTTCTGGAATACCATTGCGATATCTCTGTCTTTTGGCTCTACGTCATTTACCACCCTGTCTCCGATCTTTAATTCTCCGGAAGTGATATCTTCCAGACCGGCGATCATACGAAGTGTTGTAGATTTACCACATCCTGAAGGTCCTACGAAGATGATGAATTCTTTATCTTCAATCTCAAGGTTGAAGTCTTTCACTGCTTCAAATCCATTTGGATATGTTTTGTTAATGTGTTTCAATGATAAACTTGCCATTGCTATAATTCCTCCTGATTTATAATCATTTTTATTCCAGTCGTTATCTGTTTCGTTCTGATAAAAGTATATAAAAAAGTTCAACCCGGGTAATACCCAAGTTGAACAATCTTTTTCTCTTTTTCTATACAAGTTGACGAACAGCCTATAAAAGTGCCTGGTAAATATCTCTTTTTTCCTACACCTCTGTCTTTTTGCCACCTGTTTCATCGCAGATTTTTGTCCATTCCCTGTCCGAGATAAAGTTCCATATGTTCTTCGATACTCATCTCTTCCCATCTGGCTTTTTTCCTCATTGCGGATCTCTTCTCTGCTCTTTCCTTCGATCACCATGACACATTCACCCTTCGGCTCCTGTACATCATAATATGCCAGCGCATCTTCGATCGTTGTGGCAAATACGGTCTCGTGCTTCTTCGTAAGTTCTCTGCAGATGCTGATACGTCTGTTACCGAGAGTCTCCTGAAGCGTCTTCAATGTACGGACCAGTCTGTGCGGTGCTTCATAAATGACCATAGTTCTCGTCTCATCTTTCAGTTCCTCCAGAACGGCCTGTCTTTCTTTCTTATCCGTTGGAAGAAATGCCTCAAATGCGAACCTTCTCGTTCCAAGTCCGGATATCGTAAGCGCCGTGACACATGCACAGGCTCCCGGAACAGCTGTAACCGTGATTCCTGCTTCATGACACATCTTCACCAGCTCTTCGCCCCGGATCAGAGATTCCTGGCATCCCGGCATCTGTGATCACTGCAATGTCCTCACCGCCCTGCAGACGTTCTACAAGTTTGTGTCCTTTTTCTATCTTATTATATTCATGATAGCTGGTCATCGGTGTCTTAATCTCGAAATGGTTGAGCAGCTTGATACTGTTTCTGGTATCCTCTGCTGCGATCAGATCCACTTCTTTTAATATCCTCACCGCCCGGAATGTCATATCTTCCAGATTCCCTATCGGTGTTGCACATAAGTACAATGTTCCTGCCATCTCATACTCCTCCATCTTATGTTTGGTACCTGCTCTGTACCTATCTGCCCGTTCCATCTGCTGCCATGGCTTTTGCGCGTGATATTTTCCTTACTTACGACGGACTCATTCCGTAGAGTGCAAGCAGTTCCTCCGTATAACTTCCATCTTTCTGATATACAACCAACGGCGGTTCTACCTGCATCCTCAGGATTTCCGCCCTTCATTACCTCGGTCAGAACCATATTCGGTTCTTTATCTATATACGGATATACCAGCCGCATACGCTTCGGCTCAATTCCATACGCACACATCTTTGTCATGATCTCCGGAAGCCTGAACGGTCTGTGGACCATATAGAATCTTCCTTTGACTTTCAGTATCTTCGCACTCTCTCTTAAGATATCATCCAGTGTACAAAGTGCCTCATGTCTTGCAATATACAATGCTTCATTCTGATTCTTCAGTCCGTGGTCTCCGATCATATACGGGGATTGGTTGTAATAACCCCAAAAGAGGCGGCTCCGAATATGGATGCTGCCTCCTTGATATCTCCCGTTACAATGTCGATCCGTTCTTCCAGCCCGTTATAACTGACACTGCGCCTTGCCATATCTGCACTCTCTTCCTGGATCTCCAGTCCCGTATAATGCAGTCCCGGATATTTTGCCTCCAGAAGTATCGGAAGAATTCCTGTTCCCGTTCCGAGATCCAGTGCTTTTTCATTCTTCTTTACTCTGGCAAATGCTGACAAAAGCACTGCATCCATTCCAAAACAGAAACGGCCCGGACTTTGAATGATCTCATATCCTTTGATCTGCAGATCATCCAGTCTTTCATTCGGAAGTAATTTAGTTATCATCTAATTTTGACGCTCCGTTCTTTTCTTCTAACGCCTTCAGTTCCTTCATCTCTTCTTTCGAAAGTCTTACGTCTTTCTTCTTACGTCTTGGTTTGAACTTCAGTTCTGCTGCCGGATATTCACGGATCTCTTTCTCGTCATTATCCAGCGTCACAACAACCTTAACCAGCTGGCGGAGCACGTTAACTGACTGTACATCTCCTCTTAATCCTTCCGGTGTCGTCACATGATCTCCACGCCGGAAGATGACTGTTCAGTTCTTCATATGTCTCTTCTTCATTCGTCAGACAGCACATCAGTCTTCCGCAAACTCCGGATATCTTTGTCGGGTTCAGTGAAAGATTCTGTTCTTTCGCCATCTTGATCGATACCGGTGCGAACTCAGATAAATACGTGTGGCAGCAAAGTGGTCTTCCACAGATACCGATCCCGCCGCGGATCTTCGTCTCATCACGCACTCCGATCTGTCTTAACTCGATTCTGGTACGGAACACACTCGCCAGATCCTTTACCAGCTCACGGAAATCAATTCTTCCATCTGCCGTAAAGTAAAACAGCACTTTATTATTATCAAATGTATACTCCGCATCGATCAGTTTCATCTCAAGGCCGTGTTTGTGGATCTTGTCTAAACAAATCTTGAATGCTTCTTTTTCTTTTTTTTTATTCTTCTCTTTTTTTTATCGTCCTCTGTCGCAAGACGGATCACGGATTTGAGTGGCTGTGTGATCTTGTCGTCTTCTACTTCTTTCGGTCCGGTTACTACGGAACCAAATTCCACACCTCTTGCAGTCTCAACGATTACCTTATCACCGGTCTTGATCTCAAGTTTTCCCGGTGAAAAGAAATATATTTTTCCGGCAGTTCTGAATCTAACGCCTATTACCTTCGTCATATGATTAGTTCTCCTTTATGGTCAGGAACAAAAGCTCCATAACCAGATCGAAGTTAACATTCGCTTTCAGTCTGGCTTTCGCTTTCTCAAGGCTCTCCAGGATCAGTTCGATTCCTTCATAAGAGCTCTTTCTCGCCTGTTCTTTTTATACTCTGTAACTGGTCTTTGAATACGACCTTATCAATCTCTTTTGTTGCTTTATATAATAAGACATCCCTGTACCAGATCATGATAATGTCCAGGTAGTCTGTGATCTCTAATTTATATACGGATATATTCTTAACCGCAGCAACGATTTCATTTAATTCCATCTCACTGATATGCTTCAGAAGCTGTACCGCTTCTTCTCTGATCTCGTTAAAATGATCGGAATTGGCCAGGCATCGCACGTCCCATATTACCCTGTGCAAATGCCGTGCACATATCTGCTTTATAATCCGGGATCTCCAGATTCTCCATCAGATACTTTTTTTTGATCAGTGTATCTTTGATATTACGCAGCTTTAACATTACACATCTGGAATTGATCGTCGGAAGTAATGTCTCCGCATTCTCCGTCAGCAGCAAGAAAACTGCATATGACGGCGGTTCCTCGATCGTCTTCAGGATCGCATTCTGTGCCTGCGGTGTCATCATATCTGCCTGTGGGATAATGTAGACTTTGTACGGTCCCTGATATGGTTTGATATCCACAGTGTTATTCACCTGTGTACGGATATCATCTACGCTGATGCTGTTCGGCTTTTCATGTGTCACACGGATAATGTCCGGATGATTGCCACTCTCTGCCTGCTTGCAGGAATGACATTTTCCACACGGTTCATTGTCCCCGGTCTCACACAAAAAGCGTCATGGCGAACAGATTCGCCAAAGCATCTTCTTACCGGAACCTCTCTCCCCCGTTCAGAATATATGCATGAGAGACCCTGTTATTCTCTACTGCACTGCTGATATATTTTAATATGTCTTTGTGGCCAACCACATCTTTAAAGCTTCCCATCTCGTATTACCTCTACTATTTCTTCTTTTGCATCGTACTTTATCATCATTCTGATATCTTCTTGTAATTCCTGCTTTCTTCAGATTATCCTCCGAAAAATCTTTCTGATCAGCCAGAAATCTTCTGCAGACTTCTTCATAGCCCGGATGATCCTGCTGCTGTTCTCGCACGATCGCGCGCATCAGGCGTTCTTTGTCCTCCACTTCGATATAAAGCGGGATCAGGTTCTCATTTCCATAGTACTCTTTTGTCTTTATATAAGACTCCAGTGTACCGATCATGAGATAATCATTTTCATCCAGATTAATCTGTCCATCATCTATTGTAGCATATTTCCAGTCCCCATACACGGTTTGATAGGTGCGAAGTTCAATTATTTTACCCTCTTCACGGTATTTTTCAAGTATTTCATCCGTTACGAAGTAATATTCCACTCCATCTTTCTCGCCTTCACGCATCGGTCTGGTCGTATATAAAGTTAAAGTCTTAAGTTCCGGAAGATCCTTTCTGATATCTTTGTAAATCGTATCCTTTCCCGAAGAGCTTTTACCCATCATGTAGTATATCTTACCCATCTATCCACACCTCTATGCCATCTTCCGATTGAAGTCCCTCAATCGAAAAATCATGTTCCTGATACCAGTGAAGTATCTCTACCGCTTCTTTTGTAATACGCTCACCCGGTACGATCAGCGGGCTTCCCGGCGGATAGAGGTATGCGTATTCCACAGAAATGCATCCGATACTGTCTTCAAAGCTTCGTTTTTGTATCTTATCCCTGCGGTTCACCGCCTCTGCGATCGTCCACACTTTTTCAAGTGCCGGCTGTCTGCCGGAAAGTGGGAGGTCAGTTTCAATAGCAGCCGGCCGGCCCTGCCTGGTATCTATCTCTTTATCAATCTCTAGCAACGCATCTCTCAACCGGTCCAGACCTTCCTGCGTATCTCCCACAGTTGTCATAGCCAGAACATAGGTCCCTGCCAGCATTTCCATCTGCAAATGATATCTATGAAGTAATATCTCATACAGCTCGTGACTGGACATCGGTGCATGTTTTACGGAGATCACGAATTTGGATCTGTCATAGCGGTCTGTATTATCAGTCTGGATAATTTTCAGATACTTAAGCCGTTTCAGATCTTTGCGAAGTGCTTCAATGCGATTGGCATACTCAGAAAAAATATTTTTATATTTATAATCTGATCTTGCATCCGAATGCGTTTCAAGTGTCTCTTCCAGCATTCCGATACACGCATCGATACTCGCCATCAATATGTACGACGGACTGCTCGTCTGCAGCATATCCAGATACTGTTTCACTTTTCTTCGCTTCACCATGTCCCCGTTCACATGCAGAAGCGCCGTCTGTGTCAGCGCCGGAAGTGTCTTATGAAGACTGTTGATCACCAGATCCGCACCATATATATTCGCACTCTTTGGGAAATACGGATCAAATCCGAAATGCGCACCGTGTGCTTCATCCACGATCAGCGGACACCCTTTTGCATGCACAATCTCTGCAATCTTTTCGATGTCCGACACCACACCATCATATGTCGGTGACACGATCATCACCGCGCGGATCTTCGGATGTTCTTCCAGTGCTTTCTGTACATCCGCAACATCAATCTCTGTGCTCAGTCCCTGTTCCGTATCGAATTTCGGATAGAGGTAGACCGGATCCAATTCATTCAGATATATCGCATGATACACAGACTTGTGGCAATTTCTTTGCCACAAGTATGGAATCTCCTTTTTCAGTTGTTCCTAATATTGCACTTAAGATTCCAACCGTACTTCCATTCACCAGAAAATGTGTCTCGTCCGCATGGTAAACTCTTGCTGCTCTTTCCTGCGCATCTCTTAGAATTCCCTCTGCATGATGCAGATCATCAAAGCCATCAATCTCTGTAATATCGATCCGGTACGGAGATGTCCCGTCCATCAGATCCAGATTTCTCTTGTGGCCCGGCATATGGAATGCATAGTAGTCAGAATCGCTGTAAGCCTTTAATTTATCAAATATATTATTCATGCGTATATTTTAGCAAAATAACATTATATTATCAAGCCATAAACTCCCCGCAGAATCTGGCGGATCATCTCATCCTTTGAAGCTCACGTATGGTGTCTTCTTTCGGTATTTCTTCCTGTACATCTTCCTGTGCAGACTCCTTATCGGCATTTCCTTTAATCTCCATTGCCTGCGCATTACCGGCCAGAGTCCCTGTACTTTGTACCTCTTCTTGCAATATATCTTCTGTACTTTTTACTCCCCGTCTGTACCGGCAAGCCGCGCCGATGCTTTTTGCCAGGTTCCTGGCGTTCTCCTTTACTCTTTCTTTTCTGCGGCTCTCACGCTGCATCTGCACAACACCGGAGCCGGATACCGGAACAGATTCTTCTTTTTTTCTTCTTGCTCCGTTTTGTCCTCTTTTTTTCTGCCTTTTTCTTCTTTTGTATCATTTGTCTCGTCTTTTTTGATCGCACTGTCTCTTCGTCCGGTGCGTTCTTTCTGATTTGCCTTTTCATACTTGTGGAGACATACATTTTCCAGATAATCTACCATATAGTTCTTTGCCATCTGCATGCAATAATTCTCATCCGTTGTCAGATGGAACAGCCATACCAGGATTCCAAGTCCTGCGCCACATGCACCCATCCGCAGGACAGCATCTCCCATGCCATATACCTGATAACTCAGTCCCGCACCGACAAGTCCGGTTACGATAAGCAGTCCCACACATATCTTCTCCAGTCTGCGCAGCGTGTGAAGTCGTAATCCACAGACTTTATACTCATACAGATACTTTTATCCACAAATACCCCTACGTTTTCCACCGTATCGCTGATCATACATGCGTGTTCGAATTTCGCACGGACCAGGCGCATCAGTGGGTGGTTACTCTTACTCATACTTCCCGCCGCCTCCACCATACGTTTCATCGTCATACTCACGATACACTTGTCCACCACACCAAGTCCGGTCAGGATCCCCATGAGTACGAACAGTAACTTCTTGTCCAATAACATTTCCAGCATAATAAAAGCCCTCCTTTTGATTTGCATTATACTGTAAATCAAACAGGAGGGCGCTTAATTTCGTTCCTCATATTTCGCACGGAAAGCCACATATCATGTCAGTTCCGGGCACATTCTGTGATATTTTAAATTGTATGCCTTTTCACTTATACCTAGATCATCGGCAGTAATTCCTTCATAAGTCTTACACTGTGGGCAATTGCCTTCTTTTCAAACGTTGGATAATCCATAGTCGCGCTGTTGTCAGCTTTATCCGAAATTGCACGAATGATGACATACGAAACTTTGTTCAGGTAAGCTGCCTGGGCAATTCCCGCACCTTCCATCTCTACACACATCGGATGGAATAATGATGAGATTCTTTCCTTCACATCTTTATCCGAAATAAACTGATCGCCGCTTACCACTCTTCCGGTAAATGTGTGAATATCCGGATTGGCTTTCTCATTTGCTGCTACTGCCTTCTTGACCAGTTTTTCATCTGCCGGGAATGACAGTGTGTCCATTCTTGGGATCTGTCCTGCCGGATCTCCGAATATCGTCGCATCCATATCGTGATGCAGTGCATCTGTCGAGATCACCATATCTCCGATATCAATCTGTGCATCCAGTGAACCCGCAATACCGGTATTAATCAATGTATCCACACCAAATCTGTCCACCAGGATCTGTGCACAGATTCCTGCATTGACCTTACCGATACCACTTCTTACAATAACAACATCTTTGCCGCCCAATGAACCTTTGCAGAATACCATCCCTGCCTGTTCTATAGTCTCATCGATCTGCATATCTTTTTAAGTTCTGCCACTTCTTCTTCCATTGCTCCGATAATTCCTATCATAGCTCTATGTCCTCCTGTTATTACGATATTTTCTATATTAATTCGTCTATGCCCTATTATATCTTATAGAAAATTCGATTTCAACCGGCGAAATAAGTAGCAAACAGACAGAATCTCTGTTATAATCTGAGACGTATGACAATAAAACAATTATTTACAAAAGCAACAGGAGGTAATAGATATGGATTACAAACCATCAGGAGTCTGTTCTCGACTGATCCATGTAGAACTTGACGGAGATAAAATCGCAAATGTAGAATTCGTAGGCGGATGTGCCGGAAATACAGCCGGAATCAGCAGCCTTGTAAAAGGAATGGACGCTCACGAAGTGATCAAACGTCTGGAAGGAACAAAATGTGGTGCAAGACCAACATCCTGCCCTGACCAGTTATCCAAAGCTTTAAAACAGGCTCTTGGAGAATAATTTTCTGCGAATTTTACAACTACAGAGAAAAAGGCTACTTGTCCTCCCCTTATCAGGGAAGACTTGTAGCCTTTTATGGGGATACCTTCTTTTTTTATGTACTCATACTGCAAGATTTCGATCTTTATTCAGTGTTTCGTTTACTTGTTACAATTGTTACTTTTTTAATTGTTTTTCGTTCACTAGTATTGATGCATTACTTATCTTTAATTTGTTTTATGGATATTTGCCTTTATTAGTTTATGGTTTTTTGTTATACATTATAATTAAATATTTTTACGCCTTTGCCTTGTTATAAACTACCTTATTTTTCAATCCCTGCCAACTACATCTTTTACCACTGCTTTATAATCTTCTGTTTGCATCGGACCTTCGGTCCTTTAATTACCTCTAGTTATTCCGTCCTATTGTTCTACTTTAAATATTCATCTTCCATTTTTAAAACTTTGTTGTTTTTTGCTTCTTGTGTTATGTTTTTGCTTCTATGCTCTTTTGAGGATATTACTCGATATAGATACCGCCAGTAAATGAACTGCTCATGTCGCTGTTCGCCACATGCGTGCAACGTACACGGTAATAATAATCACCTTCTACATATAAGGTTCTGTTGGAAGTCACTCGATTCATATTCAGGTTTTCTTTTTCTCCAATCATCGTAATAAGACCATTCTGTATCTTCTTCTTTGGCTCGTTCTACAATCACTACAATCTGTATACTATCAACCTCATGCCTTGCAATTGTCGTTCCACCAACATATATTTTGCCTTCTCCGAGTTTTGTGCATTTTGAATAACCTGTCATCAAGTCCAAACCTCTGGTAATTTTGGTATCATAACTTATTGATTCCTCATCATGGGTTAATTCCGATCCATCAATCACTTTATTTCCTGCAGCTCTAACTTCCTGCATTGACGACAGCGATAATCCTCCGACTAAAGCATTACTGCCAGACACATAGACACTAATCTCCTTTCATATCTCACCTCCATTCGTACTTATTTTTATCGCCCTCATATATTAATACATAACTTTAAAAAACTGTCGCATTTATTTGTAGAAAATCAATTTTTTACAATGTTTTTAAAATCTTGTTGTTTCATTGTTCCTGTTAATAAATATTCTATATTCCCATATTTAAATTTTGCCACACAACCAGATTTTTTACTCCTTTAAGTTTATATATTGTAACCTTAATTTCACAGCCATCTATTGTCTCCGAGTATTCTTTCTCTATTGGATCTTCAAAATCTATCCCCAATGAACTCTCACTATATGGCACATTAATTATGTATCCTATTGTTTCGCCATCATAACTGTAATATAACTCGGCAATCTGTTTACTCTTATCCAGATTCATCGTTTCAAATTCCATATCCGGTAAACAAACAAATATTCTGACCACATCCGTCTCAAAAGCATCCCTTATTTCCTGATAAGCTTTTTTCTTCATCCTCACTTTTTATTGTTTTGACTTTCTGGCTGTTACTATTCTTTTCTACTTCTCTATCTCCAACAGCCTGTCTCACCATCCGTACAACTCTTTCTGGTCCTCCCATGCTGGTGATTCCCATTGCCAGTACGCATACGATAACAGCGGCCAGTGCCAGATATATCTTCAGAGGTTTTCTGCGATAATGAACTTTCTTTTCTGATGTATCTGCCGTTCCAACTTCGGCCTTCAGCATCTTTCTTCCGAGTTCCAGAGCTCTGCGGTCTTCTTCAGACAGGTTATTGATGGCTTCTTCTCTTTCTCTGGCTTCATTTTCCGCCTGTTCGCGCTGATATTCTCTCATCTGTTCTTTTTAATCTTGCAAGGACAGCCTCCTTCGTTCCCTCAGGCACAACAAGACTTGTATCTTTTTCAAGGAACTCTTCTTCCTCTTTTTGCAATTTTCTCAAATTCTCTGGCAATGCATTCTTTCAATTCATCTTTCTCATTATTCATTTTGCTACCCTCAAATTTTTGACTGGTCTTCAAATTTCTCCATAGTTTTGCCACTTGACCTATTTCTTTCAGAAAGTATAATATAGGTATAATCTTTATTATATTATTGATTCGAAAATAATACATATTCAAGTCTGGAGGTAATTATGAAACGTATTATCTTAACCGGCGGCGGTACTGCCGGGCATGTTACACCTAACATCGCACTTCTGCCACGCCTGAAAGAATTAAACTATGATATTCACTATATAGGTTCTTACAACGGAATTGAAAAAGAACTGATTGAACAGTTCGGTATCCCGTATCATGGAATCTCAACCGGTAAACTTCGCCGCTATTTCAGCGTTCAGAACTTTACAGATCCATTCCGTGTGATCAAAGGACTCGGCGAAGCAAAAAACTTGTAAAGATTCTTCATCCTGATGTAATCTTTTCCAAAGGTGGCTTCGTATCCGTTCCTGTCGTTCTTGCCGGTAAAAGCCGTCATGTTCCGACCATTATCCATGAATCAGACATGACACCGGGACTTGCTAATAAGATTTCTATGCCATCGGCATCAAAAATCTGCTGTAATTTCCCGGAAACCATCGAGCATCTTCCTGCTGGAAAGGCTGTTCTGACAGGCTCTCCTATTCGTCAGGAACTGTTATCCGGTGATAAATATAAAGCTTTAGAATTTTTGCACTTCACACAGGACAAACCGGTAATCATGGTAGTCGGTGGAAGTCTTGGTTCAGTTGCCGTCAACGATGCAGTCCGCAGTGTCCTTCCTGAACTGCTTCAGTCCTTCCAGGTTGTTCATCTCTGTGGTAAGGGCAAAGTTGATGAATCTCTGAAAGGCCTTCAGGGTTATGCACAATTCGAATATATCAAAGACGAATTAAAAGACCTCTTTGCTCTGACAGATCTCGTTATCTCCAGAGCCGGAGCCAATGCTATCTGCGAGCTTCTCGCCCTGCACAAACCAAATCTTCTGATTCCACTATCTGCAAATGCAAGCCGCGGAGACCAGATCTTAAATGCCCGTTCTTTTGAGCGCCAGGGCTACAGTGTCGTTCTTGAAGAGGAAGAACTTAATCATGATGTTCTTCTTGATGCGATCATGAACCTGTATCAGAATCGTGAAACATATATTCAGGCCATGAAGAATTCTCCTCAGCAGAATTCTATCGACACCATCATTGATCTGATCGAGGCTGCTGCCAGACACTAATCCAGAAGCATTCTCATTCATTGATCTTATATGCAGAGAACCTGCCACTGGTAGTTTCTCTTGCATACTTTGGTATAAAAAACAGGTGGCTGTACATCCCACCTGTTTTTATATATCGTGTAAGCGGTCATACTGATCTTTATACCTTTTTATCATCCATTTTCTTGCTCTCTTTAATATGCCTTCTAATGCATTTAATGTAATGCCCATTCTCTTTGCGACTTCTTTCTGTGGCATATCCGCATAATATACAAGAGTCACAGCTTTGTACCATCTCGCATTCTTCTGATACAGTTCCTGAAAAATATCAATTCCAAGTTCACGAAAGCATTTTTCTTTCAGCAGTGCAACCACCTGATCTTCCGAACTGTCATCGATCAATGAATTCGGATATCTGTCCTCTGACATCGTAATCTCTGCCAATGGAACTTCACGCTTACGATCTCTTATATAATTCATCGCTCTGTATCTTGCGAACATAAGCATCCATGTTCTAATCTGCTGTTTTGATTCACTTCCAAACTGTATATATGCGGTGAAAAAAGGCATCCTGAGCAATCTCTTCTGCTATGTATGGTTTCCAGAGTATTTTAATGCCTCTTTGTATACAACACCGAAGTATTCGCTGTATGCAGCCACAAAGGCATCTCCCTCTGTAAACTCTTTTTCCACTTTACGCTCCTATCTTTTTATCTGTTAAATTTTGATAAAACATCTTCTTTTTTCTTCTTCTGTAAGTTCATGCATTGTCCATCCAAGTCCTACTTTATCGTCTTTGTGTCTTGGAATCATGTGCACATGATAATGAAATACTGTCTGTCCGGCTGCTTCACCGTTGTTCTGAACGATATTATAGCCATCACAATCCAGTGCTTTTTGTAAGCTTTGTAATCATCTTCTTTGCAAGAATCATTGATTTTCCCGCAAGCTCATCATCCAACTCATAAAGATTGGCATAATGTTCTTTCGAAGGATGAGTGCATGTCCCTTAGCTGCAAGGATTTGCATCCAGGATCACACGAAAATCTTCATCTTCATAAATAGTAGCTGTAGGAATCTCTCCATTTGCAAGCTTACAAAAAATGCAGTTATTGTCTTTCATAATATTATCCTTCTTTCTCTGAAAATTAATGATTGATTATTTAAACCACCAATGCTAAACTGATACCTCAGAAAGGGGCGGTAGTTATTATGTTATCATCGACAGACCATGACAAATTACAACAGATTATACAGGAACATCCTGAAACAGAAGAACTTTTTAACCAGATTTTAAGTCTCATCAGATGGATATCAGCACCATCAGTCACGAAATCCGTAATCCTCTGACCCTCGTTTACAGCACGCTTCAACTTATCGAATCACAACATCCCGAAGTACTGGAATTCGCTCACTGGTCAGAGCTTCACCAGGACATCGAATATATGAAACTGTTATTAGAAGATCTATCTTCTTATAACAACGGTGAACGGCTGGATCTTGCCCGTTAAGTACCGGCAGCTTTTTCCGCAGAATTGCTCTGTCCTTTGCTTCTTCTATTATAGATACAGATATTGAATTCACTTCATACATACCGGAAGATCTGCCAGTTCTATCTGCCGATTCTGTAAAACTTCGTCAGGCACTGCTCAATCTTCTTCGCAATGCCGCTGATGCGGTCCGTACCGAATCACCTTCTCAGGATCAGCACGATATGCCGGCACACTCCCCACAGATCTCATTGTCCGTAACCGCCGATGCAGATTTGCTTCATATCGAAATCTCTGACAACGGCTGTGGTATTGCTCCTGAAGATCAGGAACACATCTTTGAACCATTCATCACTCATAAAGTTGATGGAACCGGACTTGGTCTTGCAATCACACGCCGGATCATCCAGGCTCATCACGGTACAATTACACTTAGATCAGCACGATATGCCGGTACGGTATTTATCCTTACGCTTCCGATAGAGAAGAACTCCTGATAAAAAGCCGGCAAGCAGGCCTCCTATGTGTGCCATATTATCAACACCACCACTGGTAAATCCATAATACAATGTCAGTACGATCATAAAGACCAGGCCTCTGCCGGATATGTCTCCAATCCGTCCTCTGTTACGGATTGCCACATACAGAAGTGCTCCAATGATCCCAAAGATAGCACCGGACGCTCCCGCCGATATAGCCATACTTCCAGTCTGTATATCCCACCATGCCGACAGAACATTCCCCGCCAGTCCACTTACGAAATACACAATGAGAAACTTTACTTTTTCCTATGTCAAGTTCAAGATTCCATCCCATAGCTACAAGTACAATCATATTATTGACAAGATGATCATACCCAAAGTGAAGAAACATACTGGAAAATAGCCTGTAGTACTCTCCTCTTTGTATCAGATATGGAACATACATGGCTCCGTGCTTCAACATGAATTCACCATCTTCTGTCATCCCCAGAAAAGACAGGACCAGAAATACAATGACATTCACTGCTGCCAGTAATATCGTACATGGCGCTTTAATCGTATTCTTGTTCATTTATACGCTTCATTACCTTTCGCTTTGTTCATCTTCTGTCTCTTTTAGTATAACATAGATTACCTGAATTCTTAATCATTTTATTCTATATTTAACTGAATTTTATCACAGCTCTTCTTCCTCTATATGCAGTCCGTCCCAGTCACCCCATTTTGACTTCTTGTGTTTATTCAGGAAGCGCTTTACCGGCATCCATAGATTATCCGTCTCTCTCATGATCGAACTCCCCATCTCCTGCTCCGATATCCAGTCATGTTCTCTGGTATCATAATATGATGTCTTTTCCCTTCGTTCCTCCAGCAATTCATCGATCATCGTTTCTTTTCTTATATCTCTTATATCCGGAATCTTCGTTTCTTCTTTTTTCTTTTCTTCACATGCTGCAATTAGTTTTTCCAGACTGTAATTATCCTCCATTGTCTCTTTATGCAATAAAATGCCAGACGGACACATTCTTCTTCCTGATAATCCGCAACTTTTACCATATACTCCGTCAATATATGAAACTTCTCCCATATATCCTGTTTTGCCAAAGGATAATAACAAAAAGTAATATCTGCCCTCTTCATAGAAAATGTATTCCGGATCCATCAGGATACAATGAATATCCAGAAGATAACGTTCCGCTTCCTTAAGTACATTTCCTAACTGTTCCATAAAGTGCCTTATATCTTCTGCTTTTAATTTCGCTCTGGCATACATCGCCTGCATTGATGCCTTACCACTTACATCATAATCATAATAACTGCTGCCATTAACACCTCTTCCTCCTACATGCAAAAAGCCCTCCGGCGAATTTGCTTTTAACATTTTCATCTGGTAATCCTCTTTATATAATACGTGTTCTTCTATCGTTATCTTTCGTTCCATTATCTGATCCTTCTCATTTTTTAATCCTTCTGATATCCCGGATATATTTCTCCGGTTCCGTCACCGCTGCACGGCTTTCTACAGATATTGCCATTTTCTTTCGTCTTGTAGCTGCCTGTACTTTAATTTCATCTTTTCCCACACTGCTTTGTACTCTTATTCTTGAAAATAAGATACACTTCCTTCCCACCCTTTCTTTGAATAACGCATTTAATTCACTCTCGCTGATTCCATCCTTTTCTCTCACCTTTGTACTTCCCGTAACCGCCGTTTCATATGCGGCTCCTGCAATAATATTCTTGTCATGATAATAAAAAGATATCCTTATACATCCCATGATCAGGAATAATATCATTGGTATCAGAAAAGCCATCTCCACGGTAAAACTGCCCTTTAACCACCTTTTTGCTTTTTTCCTTCATCTCAGATTCCTCCTATACATACCCCAAGCAGATATCCCACCGTCAGAAATGGATAAAAAGGAAAAGCAAGTCCTTTTTTTTTTCTTTTTTTTATTACCACACAGATCAATCCGATAATTCCAAGGATGAAAAATGCCGTCATAAGCACTTCCAAAAGTCCCCAGATTCCCAGATATATCCCCAGGATCAGAATTGCCAGGCTGTCCCCCATACCCAATCGCTTCATTGGTAATTTTACTGATCCATAAAATAATATGCCGCTTAATCCACCGGCCACCGACAATTTCCAGTCTACATTTCCCGTCAGTACCTGATAGATGATCACCCCTGCCATACATAGCAGAAGTACATCCCGCGGAACTTTCCGTATTCTATAATCCATCACTGACAGTCCTGTTAATACAGCCATTGCCAGCACCTTGCTTATTGTCCACATCTGAACAGGCCCCTTTCCTGCCGCCTCCGATATCGGTATTGCATATATCGTCCGTTTTAAACCACTGCACGACAGCGAACTGTGATACCGGTCTCCCGAATTCGTAATATAAATGTTTCCCCGTTTCCTTTTTACACAGTGTTCACATGGATAGTATTTGCCTCCGTTTTCATTGCGAAGTCCCTCTACCAGTTCCAAATGAGTCATGCGGATCGACAGATCCAGATGCGAACAATGATAATCTTTATGATATACAAGTCCTGTTTCCGTTACATACACCGTATCATTTCCCGTATCCATCCACCCTTCCCGTTCATATCCGCTCCACGCCTTTATCTTCATTGTCTCACTGCATTTTACCGGAGCAATCCCAAATAGCGGCACCGGAATGACTACCTGATACTCTGCCGTTAATTTACCGATCCCGGTTCGGGCCGACATCTTCGACCGTGAACAGTCTATTCCACTGCTCCCGCCTCTTACAATACTTCTTCCAAGCCGTTCTTCACCCACTGCATACACCAGATCATTCTCTATCCTTGACGGCATCAGCATCTGCGTCACACAACTTTCTTTAGCTGTTTTTTTCCTGCATATTGAAGACCGCTTCTCACTGTCGTATGTACTGCCATCATCTCCAGAAGATACAACATCGTAACGACTGCCAGAAAGAACACCGGTACAGCAACCGCTGCCTCTGCCGTCACGCTTCCTTTCTGTCTGTCATCGGAAAATCTGCGCAATAGTTGTGAGACGGATAAAGATACCCTTTCAAGGCCTGAATAACAGATAGGTTGTGAGGGGAGTAAATTGTTACTCATAATGCGAATCCTGCTCCTTTCTTTGTTTTTTATTATAATTTTGGGATATTTTTGATACCTGAAAGGGCATCTTTATCCGCCTCATACTATTACATCTTGTTCTCTGATTCTTTCTACTGATAACCGTAATATGTCCGGTACTGATACTTTATTCCTCTTCTTAGATTACACACTGTACGGATCTCCATTCTTCCTGCACAGTAATCGATCCGGAACGCCGGCTGTCCGTAAATGCTCTGCATGTTTTTCTCAATGATGCCCATTGCCCGCATAGACATGCGTTCCTTTCCTTCCAGAAATAAGAGCATCCTCATATAGTCTTTGTATCCCATACCATCCTGCACATCCATGCCGGTTCCTGTATCTTCATCTGTTCCAAGTTTCATAAGACCGGACAACGATAACTGCCAATTCGTATCATCTTTGGTAATTGCGGCCTTTTTTGCCCGTCTAAGAGTGACCTGACATCCATAACGGATTCTCCATATGCCCAGGCAAGCAGGATTCCCTGCGCCGCTGCCTCTGTAACAGCCGGGACTGCCAAGAGTGTACATAAAGTCCCGGCCGCCGCCCTTGCTTCCGCCTGTTTTGTACTGCTCGTCTGAAGATAAATATAATTCGGCACAAATCTCAACATCACAAGCTTCTTTGCCACCGTTTCCAGATTTCCTTTGTCACTTTCCCGGCCCGCCAGAATATATTCCAGTTCATAATCAAGTTCTCCTCCTTTCGGTCCATCGGTAAAATCTGTAAAATGATCTATCACATATTCTCCGAGCAAAACGGACGTCAACGTTCCATCCTCCGGCTCCACATCTGAAAAAGCCCTATATCCGGTATGATTTTCTCTTTTTTTCCGGCATCTCCTGTAATGATATCTGTTTCTCCGATATTGTCTTATCTTTCGGAAGCACAAGTTCTAAGATTGGTGAACGTTTCAATTCTGCTACATGCTGCATCGGATTTTCCTCTTCCGGAAGTTCTGCTTCCTGTTCTCCTAAAAAGATCCTTAAGCTGATCATTTTGCTTTTCCTCTTCCTCAGTAAATTCATCCGCTTTCTCTTCCTGGTTCTTCCAGAGAGAGACATTTCCCAGATATTTATCCGCCCACGCGATCCCGTACTTATGTTTCATGTATTTTCCGACCTGATCACGAAATAACTCTCCGCTATTATCTGTAAACAACTGGATCCGCTCTATCTCATTTTCCATATCTGCATCGTAATAAGAAAGACGATCCAGAATATTCTGTTCCGTGTAAGTCCCAGTCTCATAACCGCATTCAATGGCAAATACGTCATAATTTTCCAGTAATTCTTTCTGATATTCTGCAAATACACATTCCAATGCCCGGTTCATATCTGCCCGCCTGTAATTCTTTGCCATCTGCACCGACGCACTTTCCACAAGAGCCAGTATCAAAGAAACAAACAGAACAAAAGTCAACGTCAGATAGACTGTAACTTCTCCATTCAAACAGTCCCTATCCGGCCGCTTTTCCTGCACTCTTCGGTATCTGCATAATCTGCAGCCGGCCGCTTCTTTCGAATGCATAATAACTTAAATTCCCGAACTTTCACTGGTGATTTTTTCAAAGATTGTCTGCACCAGACTGGTAAGCTGGGATTTGAAGATGATAACAAGCCCAATGAGAACCACCAGGATCAATATCACTTCCACTACTCCGATTCCCCTGTCATCTTTTAATACCTGTAATGCATATCGTATTCTCCACATAACATCTCTTCCTTTCTTATCCTTTATATCTGCATGGTCAAAAAGCCGGGACTATAACAATGATCAATACCACCGCCAGCATCAGAAACATTGGCAAAAGCAGCTTCGTTCCTGCTTCTTCACCCAGTCTTTTCGCCCGCGCCTTCCGTTCTTCAAAAGCCTGTATGGATTCCAGCTTTAAAAGTTCTGATAATCCCTTCGTTCCTTTTCTTAAATTTTGTGACAATAGTGCTCTAGCCTTATATAAATCTGCAGATCACATCGTCTTCCAAAATTTTCATAGCCTTCAGCTTCTGTTACGCCGCTGTCCATTTCATGGCAGGTCTGTCTCATTTCTTCATATACGTATCTTTCATTTTCGTCTTCTTTTTCCTTCATGTATCCTTTCGGTTATCTTTCTCCATGCCTTCGTTACCGTCATTCCTGCACCAAGATACAATGTCAGTTTGCTGATGACTTCCGGATAATCTTCGATCATCTGCTTTTTTCTTTCTTCTTCTGCCTTTCGGATATTCTGTTTTTGTAATGCATACAGAAGTATCCCTATCATCATTCCCATTACCGTTATAACCGGTCCGCGTTCATTAAAGGGCTGATAATATCTGAGTTCATTTGTGTCCAGCATCTCTGGCAGAATTAGTTTTTCTTTTCTTTTGTTGCTGTATCTGCTTTTTTTATTGCCTCTTCAACGTCCTTTTTTGTGCTTTCTTCTCCGCTTAGTTTTTCGGATATACACATGCCACGCACTGATAAGAAGCCTGCTCTTTTTCGTTTGCCGTATAGGTAAGGACTGCATTCAGTTTTACAAGAACTCCTTTTTCAGAGATATTCTGCTCCTTAAGTTTGCCCTGGATATCCATTACGTCATACCGGTCCAGTTCCCAGGAGACCTTCACAGGCTCCCCCGGGATATCTGTGACCAGATCCAGGTCCTCATCCACACGATCCAATGTCTCATTACCGGCCAATATCAGCCTGTCCATTTTCCTGATGATCCTTGAGAATAATTCCTGTACCTCCTTCGCAGAATACTGTCGCTCTGATACCTCTACTGAAGTCCGGACCTTTTTCTTTTTATTTCCGATCTCCACATCCAGTTCTTCCACTTTTTTCCCTTTTCCGTAGTCATTTCTCTCTATGGATGGTGTCATCTGTATCCGGGAACATGCCATATCCGCTCCCGTCACTAATATCCCCAAAGCAATGATCAGGCCTGCTGCCTTCACTATACGTCGATTCTCAGGAGCCTTACTCCAAGATAATAAGCGCCCACGTAGATTCCGAGACATAGCGTCATCACCCCCTATTCCTGTTACATTCCCATACAATTCTTCCATGAAATCAGAAAAACTAAGTGACATATAAGCAATAATCCCATACGGAACCATCGACATGATCTGAAATTCATATTTCTTTGCGGCAAGTAGTGTATCAATCTCTCTTTTTACCTCTATCTTATCGCCGATCTGACTGGTTGTATTACGGATAATCCCGATCATATCCCCGCCACTTTTTCTTCGCTGTTACAAATACTGTCACAAAGCTTTTTACATCCTCTGACGGAACCCTCTCTGCAAATTCTTCCAGGACCTGTTCAACCGGAATATGCATTCTTAATTTTCTTGTAATGAGAAGTAATTCTCTGGAAATCCTCGCTTCTTCAGGATATTGTATCTTAAGTTCTTTTGCGTTTCACAAAATGCATTTTCCACCGAATATCCTGTATTAAGCGCCGACGACAGTGTCTGTATCATCTCCCGGAACTGTTTTTGAAATTCCTGTTCCTTCTTTTTACTTTCTTCTTCCAGGAATTCCTGTACAGCCAGATTCCCGGCAGTATCAAAAAAATAGCGGCCCACACTCTTCGATAATAAAGCCAGGCTGTAATGCCGATCATTCCGGCCGTCTTCATCCCTGCTTTTGTGCGTTCTTTAAATGTAATATCCTGCTGCCACAAGTTTTTCGCGGTGAAAAAGTTCCGCAACTTTTTTCCATTCTCCATGGACTTTACTTTCCTGATCCTTTTTTCATTTTCTGTTACATTTTCATCCTCCTTACGAATCTCTTCATACCGGTAAATCGTCTGCAAATGGATCTGTCCATCCCAATATCCTAATACCTCTGTTACTTCCAGCACCTTCCTGCTTTTATCCCGAAGCCTTCCAAGATGTACAATGATATCCAGTCCTGACGCGATCTGACGCTCAATTGCAGGGAGGGGAAGGTCCATTCCCATCAGTACCATAGTTTCCAGACGGCTTATCATGTCCTTCGGACTGTTCGCATGCCCCGTACTGAGACTTCCGTCGTGCCCTGTATTAAGGCTCTTTATATGGACTCCCTATGTTCCCATCATGCAGAAATACAATATCTGTACTTAATATACACTGTATATAACGTTGTTATCTTGCCATTCCACAGTTACAAAAAGAAAAGAGAGCCTTTCACAGCCCTCTATCATATC
>VOFB01000368.1_pt1 | contig 49019 bp, 60 predicted proteins | sample 5384141 | NCBI WGS metagenome assembly VOFB01 (sample SAMN12384721, study PRJNA508395) | human gut metagenome | isolation source: healthy gut A | host: Homo sapiens | reverse complement strand
GTTTAATATGAAGTGCCGCAAAAACACCACAAAATAACAAACATGATGAACATGATCTTAAGACATGCTTTCAGATATCCACCAACAGCTTTCACCATAACATCACAAAATACATTCCATATGTGCTTAACGCTCGATGGTGTGTATTTCAAAACTGTATCCTTGATCTTTTGTCGATCAGCGACAAAGAAATACGCTAACATGATTGTCAAGATCGACAACACCAAGCCATCAATAACGGAACCAGCTAAGGAACCCATTGTTTTCATCGGACTGTCCGTCAATGAATTCAAAAATTTCAAAATGTAATCGTTTAATCGACCGTTGTCTCCCGGCAGCAGCTTGTCCACATCAGATGGTATCAAATGAACCTTGCTGTGCAAAGTTGCCAGCGAATCATTAATGTTTTGAAGTACCGTCTGATACAATCCCGGCAGATCAACAACCCAGGCACTAACCTGCAAAATTATCTCTCGTATGCCAAAAACAAGCAGCGCTGCAACAGCCGCCAAAATAAGCACGATAACGATCACGGAACCATGCTTACGCATGATCTTGATCCGTTTTTCCAAAAAACTAACCAACGGATTTGTAATCATTGCAATGACCCACGCTATGATGATTGGTAAAAAAAATCGAAACAGCTTCGGTCCCAAAAAGAAAACTGCCAGTAGTGCTGCTAGAGTCACTACTAAATTGACCACGATCCGTTGATGCAAAACCTTTCGTTCTTCTGGCATAACTGCATTCCCCTCTTTCTTTGCCGTAAATAGTGTTTCTCTGCCTCTATATTAAGACAAAGCATACAACCATGCCTTGCCCAATCATCACAGAGAACATGATAACATTGTTACTTAATCTGACAATTTTATAGCAAATACAAATCCAACTGCTAAAATGATAACACCGGAAATCCAAGTCACGGCACTAAGTCCAAGCAGTGGTGTCTGCATGAGAATTACTACCGGAGAGGCAGCTACTAATCCCAAAATAGCCGTGTAAGTCAATGTTTCCTGCTTATTAAGCAGCACTTCGATCATCTTAGCAATAGCAAAAATACCGATCACAACGCCAAGTCCGAATGGAATCAATGATCCACATAACTGCAAAATCGTGTGCCACTGTCCCTTTGCAAGCGCACTCGTGAAATCTTTGACTGCTAAGAGGATTGGGTTGTAATAACCAAGGATCATGAGCATCATAGACCCGCTCACACCAGGGATAACCATTGTTGCAGATGCGATCACACCTACGATAAACAGTAAGATTGCCGGAATGATTCCTACCGTCAGCGTCACTTCCTTGCCTTCGCCGCCAAAATACTGCATTAATATAATAGATAGGAAAAATACTAAAAATACAATAACATGGGATATCCCTTTTTTCTTGCCTTTTACTTTGCCTAGCAGCAACGGGAGACCGCCTAAGATCAGACCGATGAATGCCATCTTAGTCTGAAATCCATAATGTTCCAACAAAAATCCAATAATATATGCAAAACCAACAATTCCAACTGCCATACCGATAATATATGGAGACAGGATTTTCAAACTCTTTTTCAATTGTGAAAACAAATGTGTCACACAATAAATAATGTCATCATAGATTCCCATCGAGACCATCATGGTTCCGCCACTCACTCCCGGAATGGCATTTGCCACACCGATCAACATACCTTTTAATATGTCTTTAATATACTTCATTTCTTTCCTCCACAATTTCAACAAATTTTTGTCACAGACACATTTTACTATAATAAACAGGCAGTTACAATTAGTAATACATTAAAATTTATGAATTTTGCGACACCGTTTAGCAGTTGCAACTGTGCTCAATACTTCCTATAATAAGATGCACAGGGCAAAAGCAAATAATACTGTATCATAATAATGTAAGTACTAATGCAGATAGCTCTGTATCATAATGATGTAAGTACTAATACAGATGGCTCTGCATCATAATGATGTAGTAGGTATCAATACAGATGGCTCTGCATCATAATAATGTAGTAGGTATCAATACAGATGGCTCTGTATCTTGCCTGTAACAAACACCTGTCGGCTTTATCCGGCAACCACCTATAGGACCCATTATAAGAAAGGTATGGAACATAACATTGAAATATATACAAATTCACAGAAAAAACATCCTTTGGCGTCAAAGCATATGCTTGTTTGTACTGTTCTCCCTTGTACTTTCTATGTCGCCTCGTCCGACAATGGCAAAGGAGAATGTACAAACAGATTGGACCAGACGCGTGATCACACACACTATCACAAATTCAAACAGCAAACTCCTTCATTTTCGATTTATGGATCAAAATGAGCAGGAGGTATCCCTGACGGAAAATACCACTTCGCTGCAGTCAGATTCACTAACACAGAGTCCTTCTACCGACTTATCATCAGCTGCTCTCCAGAGTTTTAGACTGACAGCTCCGATCCAGTCAGCCTTAAAAGGAGACAGCAATCTGCCAGCCTCATACGATCTGCGTGACTCCGGAGTTATCACTTCCATCAAAGATCAAGGAAATAGTGGGGCATGTTGGGCATTTGGCACTCTCAAATCAGCAGAATCCAATGCCATTCGCAAAGGTTTCTTAACAAAAAATCATGCCGATTTTTCAGAAAATCATTTGGCGTGGTTTGCTTTTCATCCATCCGAACGTGGCGGTGACAAACTGATCACAGACGGCTTTTATCTAATTTCCTCAGACGTTGATGCCGCCTATACCTGGGGCGGATCATCCCTGATCGCTTTATTTACATTAGCACGCTGGTCTGGCGTAGTATCAGAATCCACTGCACCTTTCCAGGCTGATACATTGGCAGAACGCAGTGCAATGGCACAAAAAAAAAAAAAACGGAGAAGTTCTCCGCTATCGCTCAAACTATCATATGCAAAATGCCACCTGTTATGATGCTGCACCAACAAGTGCCTGGAAAATGCACTCATGAACACTTCCGCACTAGCGGCCGGAATGTATTACAACACGGCCTACGCTTCCAAGGGTTCTGCCGGTGCCACCTATTACCAGACTGCATATGCAGGTTCTACCGCTGTAAAATCCTCCAATCACTGCGTAACGATCATTGGCTGGGACGATAACTACTCCAGACTGAATTTTCCAAGCAGTCATCGCCCCAAATCCGACGGTGCGTGGCTGGTTGCCAACAGCTATGGCCACAAAACCGATGAAAACGGATATTTCTGGCTGTCATACGAAGAACCGTCTATTTGTGATGTCTACGCCTTCGAGCTGGAAAAAATACAAAGTACGACACAAATTATCAATACGATGGTTTTGGATGGGGCAGTGCGATCCCAGATACTACAAGTCCGAAAGGGGCTAATATCTTTCGTGTCCGTTCAGATTACAACCAAAACCTTAAGGCTGTAGGCATCTATACGATCACCGACGCCCAAAATGTAACGATCCAAATATACAAAAACGTTACTTCCGGCTACCCGACAAGCGGTAAACTTGTCAAGGCAAGTACCACTACCGCATCCATTCCCTACAATGGCTTTCACACGATCACACTCGCAAAACCGGTAGCACTCACAGGAGGCTCCTCATTTTCTGTCGTGGTAACCTACCATTCAAAAAATAACACAGAGGCTTATCTGCCGATTGAAGGGACAGGCGCTTCTACTAATCGTGTGCAATCGCTGTACAACAGCGAAACCGGGCAGAGTTTTTATTATTCGCCTACTGCGAATAGCTGGGTAGACACTTCTGCGGCAGGACAAAATAACGTCTGCATCAAGGCATTTGCCAAAAACACAACGCCAAAGCCGACAATTTCCTTTCGATCTGCCAAAATTATTGTTGGGAAGAAAGAGACCTTAAAGCTTCCTCTTACATTAAAACACATTACCGCAAGCCAGGTCCGCTATAAAAGCAGTAAGAAAAAATAGTTTCTGTAACTGCAAGAGGTAAGATCCGTGCCAAAAACGAGGAACCGCTACAATTACCGCTTATGGCAAAAATGTCAAGGCACGCATAAAAATTGTCGTAAAAAAAGCACCCTCTTCTGTCGCTTTGAAAGCGAAGAAAAAAGTGCTGAAAAAGGCTCTGCTCTACAATTGAAGGTTGCACTTTCCAAACATAGTGCCAGCCGAAAACGAACTTTTCGATCATCAAATCCAAAAGTGCTGAAGGTATCCTCAAGCGGGATCGTTTATGCGCGCAAAAAAGGGACCGCGACCATTACAGTGATGACCTATAACCGCCATAAGGCCAAGTTAAAACTTCGCGTCAAATAGCGATAACCTGGGCTCTCCCTCTCTGCCGCACTATGCCAACCGAACATCATCTGCCATAAACGTTAAATCATGGTGTGTAGACATTAATACTCTGCCACGGTGTCATTCTCTATCGTATCAAGCGCCGGCTTCAATACATCAGCTGCGGCCTCATCTGCATGCGATTCCAACTGTCGGATCCACAGATGGTTCCACACGTTGGATCGTATTCAGACATTGATCCAAAAGTCCCTCACGCCAAAACGGCGACTTGCAGTGTACTAACATCAGAAGCTGTCTTTTGTCCTCCGGCAAATCTGTAACTGCGCCGGCATCCGACTTCTTCAAAAATACAATACCACCTAACGGTGCACGCTCTGCCTGTACTGCCTCAGGACTGCACCAAGGCGTTCCGTATAAATATAATCTTTCTTTATAAATTCCGATAATATTCGCAGAATCGTTCAAGATTTTTCCAATTTGCTTTCCCTGACAGATCCCCGCAAATTCTGCATTCGGATCTGCCGCAAGAATCACACCGCGGCCATCAACAAGCAGCGACGAGGAATCCAATACAAAACGTCCATTTTGCTCCAATGCCAGATAGATAACGTCACGCAATGCCAAAAACAACTCTTCCTTCCATTTACCCTCTGCATCCTGTACCACATATACTTTGGCACTGCGATAGCCCTTGGCAATTGCAATACTGGTCAACTGTACATTCTTAGGATAGAGCAGATCAATTCCCATAGCTCCCTCAAACACACCGATTTCTTCCGATTCCATCAGCATGATCTGACCAACTGTCATTTGAATGTTCATTGTCATTTCCGGTTCTTCCACGATATCAATCGTCAATTGCGGTTCTTCGCTTTCATCGCATCGGAAAGCCTGAAAATTAGAATGCAGATTCTGTTCCTCCACATTAATGCAAACAACGGTATCTCCAATGCAGTATTTCATTGGCGTATCCTCCCTCTATCGAAACCTTTTGATGCGTCTCATTTTCGTTCTGCTGTTCAATTTTTTCGTTCACAACATAATTTTGAATAATATTACAGCTCGCCAGGTCTTCTGCCGCTGTGCAAAAAATCCTCCCAAAAAAGAATCTCTGTTCTTCTGCGATCATATAACTGATTGCTAATTCATCAAATACCTTACGTGGATTTTCATCCTGATCGATCTTACGCACAATATCATACTCCAACGCCCCCAATTGCATGACCGGATAATCTCTGACAATTCCCTGTCCTACCGGCAGTGCATATATGACATCCGCCAACTTGCGTACTACATAATATTTATTTCTTACCATACATACCTCCCACTCTTTTGATTTATTTGCCGCTGTCTTTATATTTTTCCAAAAGGACGCAGTCACTCGGAACCGGCTGACTCCTCCATAAAGGATGCAAAAACTCAGGGCACATATCCAATAAAGTCGGTTGATCCTTATCCGGACGAAACAAGTCCAAAACCGGCTTCATAACGCGTTCAAACTTGTCTGCATCTTTGGATAAACGCAATATTTCCGCCGTATTGACCGCATCTGCCAAGGCGGTATGCTGCGCCCCGGTAAACTCATAATCTGCTGCCGTAACTGCCTGCTTCAATTTAATCTTCTTGTTAATTCCTAACAGCTCACTATATACTTCTTGAAAGTCCGTCCAATGACTCTCCATACGGGCAATGATCGGTCCCTTGTACTCCTTAAATGTCGATTCCGTCTGAAACTGCCGGATATCCGACATACTCCAAGAATAAAACCAGGTAGGCTCTGATCCGATCCACTCAGCGAAATCATCCATCGCCTTCGCAAACCGCGGTGCCCCTACCAGTTTATCATCCGTAATGCCGGTTAACGCTATGATCCGATGATCCATCGCCCCATAATCCGGAGCAACATATGTCTGATACTGATCAATAACCTCAAACTGATCATCCATCTTCACTGCGCCAATCTCTATTAACTCACTGGAGAGCTTTATGTCACCTCGCTGTTGTTTATCAATTTTGTTCATTTCCAAATCAATCATGATATGATTCACCGGACACACTTCCCTTCTGTTCGATGATCGAATTTGCTTCTCATGCGGTAATACCGCCTCTTTTTATTGTACCACAAAGCGATACACTTTGCATTAACAACTTCGCAAAAATTGACGTAACATCAAAATTATGTTATAATGTTATTGTCAATTGAATGGATTATTTTTGGGACAAGTTCGATCTTCATACAGTTAGTAATATTTTCGGACTAAAGATTCTGAGAAGATAATCTCACCATAGAAAGGTATAGGTGCTATATGAGTCAGACAGACATACTCCGGGTAAGATCCTCCGTAGACCAAAACATCGGAAATAAAGTTAAGATCCGTGCGAACCGCGGGCGCCACAAGATCGATGTGACAGAGGGTATCATCCGTGAAACCTACCCAAGTATCTTTCTGGTGGAAGTAGAGAATAAGCTCGACGATACCACACAGAAGATTTCTTTCAGCTACACAGATGTACTCACAAAAAGACGTCCAGATGCAGTTGATTTAAGGATCGCTGTGTTTTAATATTATTTTGATATTATGATGTAGGTACAAATACTCTTTTGATCCATGCATTATATTATTAATGACAATGCAAAAAGAAGATACCGATTCACACTTTGCGATGAATACGGTATCTTCTTTTTATGTGTATTCTGTCATCATACTATCTGAGACAAATTATATTGCCTCGCCGTCATTGTCTGCATTGCGTTGTCTGGTCTTGATCGCACAAACAATATAAAAACGCTGCCAGGATCAGACTTAATCCGCCCCAGATTGCTAAATCACCAAATTCTCCTCGATCAGCAAGACTCATCAAAAATCCAAGCAAATAGAATACAGCAGTTACGATCAGTCCCGCAATCCCTTTTGCGTTACGCATCACAATTCCCAAAATTCCACCGACCAGATATACAAATGCACATAATAACCCTGAACTGCCGCTGGTTGAATTATTCTCCTGCAATGCATTTCCTACCCCTACTGCGCAAGACTGTAATGCAATAAACAAGAACAAAACAATGGAAATGATCCCTATCGTCAACCTTCCACTACTCCACACGCCTTTTCTCTTATTATCCATATTTTCCTTCATTCCTTTCCATGATATGCTTACCTTTTATCGTAAGGTTCAGGCTATTTTCAACTTCCTATTCCTGTTACCTGTTTACTTAAGTGTCAACTTCGCTACTCCTGTTTTGTACTCTTTCATATAATCATCATTCGGTCTGACATCCAATGTAAACTCGATCGTTTTTACTTTGCTAATATTGTTGTCAGTCAAAAAGCCTTGGCTTAAATCTATCGTGACTATATTTTGCTGTTTATCAAATACCGGAATACTAACAAGATCAAAATCTGTTTCTGACGAGGTATAGTCATTCACGGTAATGTTTTCAACATCAAAAACCTGATACTTTCCAGTCGTATTCGTAACAGCAAATTGATATTTATCCCCGTCGCCTCCCAGGTATTCGATCTTAATGCCGTTTTTGTTATAAATCGATTTACCGGTTTTGACTACTTTCCTGCCTTGAAACTTATTCGTTTTAATGCGGATCACATCTGTGTCAAACGAATTATACTCATCAGAATCTACTGCTTGAAATTTGATATCCACAAATTCTATGTCTTTCATTCCCATGTCTTCCATAAAATCTGTATCAAGCTCTAGTTTTGCATTTGCTTTCTTTCCTTTGGCAATTTCACAATCAAGGTCAAACATGTTGTTATTCGTCATAATTCCATTGATCGAATATGCACTGGCATAAATTGTCCAATTTGCACTGGATTTGTTCTGAAGCCGGAACCAGATCGCCGTGTTTGCATCATCGAATTTATCAACATCAATCACCAGATTTTTCTTGTTATAAACATTTCCTTGGTCACCGTTGTCTGCGTTTTAGAAGTAGTCTGATCCGATGTACTTTCCGTCGTTGTCTTGCTGCTCCCTTTTGCTTCCTTGTTACTCTCCTCTTTATCACTTCCACCGCTACAAGTCACTGCTAAAACTACAACAGCTACTATTACAACGGCAAAGATCAAAAACTGCTTTTTTATCTTTCATACGCATCCTTTCTCCTGCCTGACAAAAAAACAGACTATCAGGCACGCTTTAATTATTTGTGCCGGCTTATAGTCTGATTTTACATGAAATAATTCTATTTTTCGTCCGCTATACAGCGGAATAAGCGTGAGTTGTCAAACGATTAAGAAACAATGAGTGCTAATATGGTTATGATCAAGAAACAACGAGTGCCAATATGCTTAGGATCAAGAAACAACGAGTGCTAATATGCTTATGATCAAGAAACAACGAGTGCTAATATGCTTATGATCAAAAACACCATACTATCGTATAAATGACCGTCATGATCATGTACAGCAGTCTGCTTTTTATTCATGAGAGGCAAACGATCCATTACCCCGCCATAGTTTCCTATCAATTCGACACAACCAAGAAGCATTAACAAAGCGTCAATGCGAAATGCCCATAATGTAAAACCGGTATATGCCGCATTGTCCGCATCCGTAAACGTACCGGAAAAACAAAGTGCATAAATTATTACATAGCCAAGAGCTGCAATAAGCATTTTCCAAATTTTTCCTGTCCGAAATCCAACCGGCAGCCACCTGCGCCATCCAAGCGCAAGCTGTTTGTCTGTACTTTTGGGCTGTAATGCGAACTGTACGATACGTTTTATAAAGTCTAACGCATCCGAGTAAAATCTATTCTGTACAGCTAATTTACGTTTGGGAGCCAATTCGCTATGCAGATCATTCGTCCGCTTATTCGATCCGGCGATCGTTCCACATTCCTGAATGACTTTCCGCAGTTCATCCACTGTCGGATAACGATCTTCTTTGGCAAGTTGTATGCATTTGGTGATGATGTCATAGTACTTGCCGGCATATTTGCCGCTGTCCGGATAATCACCGGTCAGCATATAATAGAACGTGATGCCCAGCGCATAAATGTCCGTACGAGGATCTGACTGCCCAAAACCATATTGTTCCGGTGCTGCAAATCTTCTTGTGCCCATCAGTCTGGTATCCTCATTTTGTTCCGCACGGAGTTCTCTTGCCGCATTGAAATCAATCAGTTTTACGACTCCATCAGAGCTAAAGATAATATTCGATGGTTTGATGTCACGATGTATGATCGGCGGTAGATTGCCATGCAGCTTGTGCAAAATATCACAAAGCGATCGGATAACAAACGCTGCATTTTCCTCCGATAATACTCCATGCTCTTCCATTACGGTCTCCAGTGTCTTTCCATGAATATATTCTTCGATCACGATCAAACGATTTTCTTCTTCCACACACTCTATAACCTTTGGAATATTATCAAATTGTTTTTCTTTTTAATTGTGCATATACTTCAAAGTTATATAATAGAAGTTCCTTACGCACATAGATTTCATTCGTCTCTATATTTTTTACCAGCCATATCTGCTTATCATCACTTAACCGGGTGACTTTTTCATATAACGATAATTGGTATTTTTCTTCCAACGTCAATGTTATCCTCCCATCATGCGCTCTGTCATTCACTGCATAGTGTGCCCTGTCATCCACTGCATAGTGCGCCCTGTCATCCACTGCATACTACACTATCATTCATTGCATAGTGCGCTCCGTTATTTACTGCATAGGTTCTTGTATTTTCTAACACATTCCTTTAAAATATCATAATAGATAAATTATAGCAACAAAATGGATAATTCCTTTCTGGCTGTAAGTAATATTAACCATAAATATATTGTAGTGGAAAAGAGGAACCTATGAAAGAACAACCAACAACCGAACTACTCGATATTCTTAATAACATCGACAAAAAGGACATGAGTGCGTACATCAAAGAATTTGCTGCAACCGCTTCAGCCGCAGCTCCATTCCCGGAATACATCGCCGAACATGGCATTGCCATTGCTGACGTTGTGCATCGCTGCCGTGGTATATTATCCAAATCTTATGTATATGACATTCTAAATGGGACCAAACGAAATCCGTCTCGCGATGTTGTTCTGCTCTTATGTATCGCCGTCCATGCAGATCGCAAGCAGACAAGACGGCTGCTTGAAAAATATGGCCACCGCGATCTATATGCAAAAAGATACAAGAGATATCATTATTGCGACCTATATCAACAACAAAGAATATGACATAGATCGCATTAATGATGAATTATTTCAGTACCATTTATCACCTCTTAGCACCGAGCATTAACCGACAAATACTGCCGTACATCCATCCGCTTTAACGATGCCTTTCTCCACTACAGCTGAACCGCCAACGGTATATAATACCTTTCCGTTTACATTAGGTACTGTCACGGCATCTGCTCCCGGATTAATGATGACCGTGATCTCCTGTTCTGCTGAAGTGCGCTTGTAAACCAGCGGATAATCATCGGATACAAAAGAAATCTCTCCTTTGCTTTGCAACGCCGGATTTGCCTTACGAAATGCGATCAAACGTTTTACTTCACTGCGAAGTGAATCTTCCTGTTCTGACTGCGTTTTCGCATTTGGACGGTCTGCGCTCTCATCAAGAGCAATATAATATTTATCCTTACGAGCTGCTGAAAATCCGGCACTCAAACTGTCATCCCACTGCATCGGTGTACGAGAACTGGTTCTTCCATATCCACCTTCCACAGAAGTTAAGCCTTCCACATAATGCATGCCAATCTCATCCCCATAGTAAATAAATGGCGCTCCCGGCATAGAAAGCAGAAATGCAAATGCCACCTTTAATTCATCCGTGTCCAAGTTCTTTGCCAAACGATCCATATCATGATTGCCGGACGGAATACAGATCAATCCTTTTCCATCTGTCTTCGCATAGTTCGCCTGATAAGCAGCAACGAATTCTTTGGCAGATCCTTCCGCATCCTTGCTGAAATACGGATGATCGCAACGGAACAGATCATTATAATGAGATGGTCCGAAGTGAAGCAAAAAGTCCATGTGAAAACCGCCGATCAAAGACTTATCCGGCTCACCCCATTCTGATACCATTGCTGCATCCGGGAATTCCTCATCCAAAAATTCACGAATGTTCTGCCAAAGAGCAATCGTCCCCTTTGCTTTCCGGATCATTTTTTCACCAGAGATCCCGCCATGTCCACACGAAAACCGTCACAGCCTGCATCCAGCCAAAAACGCATGATATCTTTTAGAGCCTCTCTCGTAGCGATCGGCCCTTCTGCATCCATCGGCTGCTGCCATTTCTGCTCCGGATCCGGCTGATAAAATCCATAATTCAGCGCCGGCTGATGCGAGAAAAAGTTCACAGCGCAAGAGCCGTCACGATCGGATATGCCACGAATACTTCCCATTCCTGTCGGTTCTACCCAGATACAATCTGTCCACACATACCGATCTGTATACTCATTACGTTCTGCTTTCATAGACTGCTTAAACCACTCATGCGTTACCGCAGTATGTCCCGGCACCAAGTCTAAGAGTATATGCATATCTTTGCGGTGCGCTTCCTCAAACAAACGTATCAGATCTTCATTGGTTCCATAACGCGGTGCCACTGTATAGTAATCTTCTACATCATAGCCCGCATCTCCAAACGGAGACTGAAAACATGGATTGATCCAAATCGCATTACACCCCAGATCCTGAATGTAATCCAATTTTTCAATAATACCATTGATATCACCAATTCCGTCCGCGTTCGTATCGCGGAAAGACTGCGGATAAATCTCATAAAACACAGCGTTATCAAGCCATTCCGGTTGTTTTCTCTTTGTCATCATTATAACCTTACCTTTCTTACTGTACATCTGCAGTCCTATTACCGCAGACGTATTATTTGTGTATATCGGCCAATACTATATTTGCTTAGATTTTTTCTCCTTAATATTAATCTTGCACAACAAATTTTACAAGTGTTTTTATTATTTCCTTTGCCTCCAATGGCTTTGCAAGATGTTCATTCATTCCAGCCGCAAACGATTTCTGACGATCATCTACAAACGCCTTGGCGGTCATTGCAATGATCGGAACTGTCATGGCATCTTCCCGCTCCAATGCACGAATGCACGCAGTTGCCTCTAATCCATCCATAATCGGCATCATAATATCCATCAAAACAGCATCAAACTCACCTTCCTCAGAAGCCCTGAATTCTTTAACACAGCGCTCTCCATTCTCCACTAAAACCACTGTAGCTCCTGCCGATTCCAATATAAATTTGGTCACTTCCATATTTAATTCATTATCTTCTGCCACCAGAATTTTTTGCCTGTCAATACACCGGATACTTCTTCCTCAGGCTGCTCTTCCTCCAAAACAGCCTCATGGTTCACCACGAGAGGCATCCTTATCTCGAACACAGACCCTTTTCCCTGCTTACTGGTAAACGAAATCTGTCCATTCATCTTATCCAATATATTTTTAACAATAGGAAGCCCTAAGCCGGTACCGCCATATAAAGTCCGTGCTGTCTCCGACTCCTGCGCAAACGGTTCAAAGATTTTCTGTTGAAATTCTTCGCTCATACCAATGCCGGTATCTTCACAGCGAAAGGTTAAGACAACATGATCTTCATCCATAGTTTCTTCTTTATAGCTTAATATGATCTTTCCATTGTCTTTATTGTACTTCACAGCATTACTCAGTATATTCATAAACATTCTCTTAATATGGATCGGACTTCCCACGAAGGAAGAATGTTTGACATCATAATCCGCCACCTGAATCGTTATGCCTCTTTCTACCGCCTGCTGCTCCACTACCTGATATAAGTTGTCCAACATTCGGGACAGGTTAAATGAGCGTTCCTCCATGATGATTTCCCGGACTCGAGTTTTCCCATATCTAACACTTCATCGACCAGTTCTAATAAAAGCCCTGAGGCATCCCATATCTTCTTACGGCATTCTGCCTGCTTATCCAGGTCATCATTGTAATAATTAGCAACCTCGATCATTCCACGAATACCGTTGATCGGCGTTCGGATATCATGACTCATTCTCTGCAAGAACTCGGTCTTGGCAACATTAGCACTCTGTGCTTCCTGCGCTTTTATAACAAGCTCGCGTTGGTATTCCCGTTCACGTTGTCGCCGTTCACGCATATGAACCTGCTCTCCGCGATACTGCACAAATAATATGATTGCAGAAAAACTAATATAAATAATAGCTGCTACTAAAACGTTGCGCCAACAGTTTACATAAACTTTCGACAACGGAAGACAGGTATAGATATAATAATCTGTCCCACCGCTCACATTTCCATAATAGAAGTTGTGGTCTGCTTGAAAACGCATCAATTGTGATCGTTTTTATGGTTTCTTATCGCACGATTTAGTTTTGAAACAAAGGGCAGTCAAACGAATTCAGATCAACATGTCTTTTATCGTTCGAAGCAATGATCTTTTTCTCTTTCGTAATTATGATCGTACCATTGGTATGCATATTATACCCCTCCAACAAACTTTGAATTGACAGAGCATAATTTTTGGCATACTGTGCCTTTGTTACAGTATAACAAACGATCACGCCTTTTTGATCAGGTCGTCCGACTGCCGATATATCAACGAGCGTTCCGTCTTCCGTTTCAATTCTTTCTGCATAGTTTTTTAATTCATATTGTGCTGTATTTAAGACAACCTCTCGTTTTATTTCCTTTCTCACTTCTGCATCGGGAATGTCAACTGTTTTATATTCCTGTACAACATCCCCGGAGGGCGACATTAATGTAATTCCACTCAATCTTTGCTCACCTGTATATTTCTTGAGCAAGTCATAATCTATCTCCTTACTGTGGCGTGCAACATCACGTCGAACCTGCTGCGTCTTATCAATCAGCCGATCAAGGCTCTTGGTGACATTTGATGCATTGTATTTCTGATATGTAATATACTGTGTTTTAATATATTCTGCTTTATCTTCTACACGCTTCTGCGCATCTTTCAAGTCCGATTCCGCAGATAACTCAAATACGCCAAACAGGATCATACATCCAACCAACATTATTAATCCCAGTGTGCGTCTTCTTGTTTTTCCCCAATATTCCTTATTATTTTTCAAGAACATCTACCTCCAGAAATTCGTCGGCGTTTGTTACATACTGCTCCAATATCTTTTTTGTTCTTCCGTCTTTTCGCATACTGTCAAGCTCTTTGGACAAGGCTGCCGCGATGCCGCGCTGATCTTTTTTCGCAAAAGCAACCCCCAACCCCGTTGTCAAAATAGATTCCTTTAATATGCGGTAATCTGCGTTGAAATCTTTCAAATACTGTTCCACCGCCGTTTCATGAGCTGCAATTGCATCTACATATCCTTTTCCCAGTGCCGTGTATATATACTCTCGATTTTCAAAACTGTAAACGCTTTTTACTCTAGGGATATTCCCCTCTTGTTTCAAAAAGATCATTTCCGGTTTTGGTAGTTGACTGTACGGCGATGATCTTATCCTTTAGATCACTCAAATGATAGATAGAACTCTTCTCATCCACCGCTACTACCTGATGACTGACCATATAAGGTCCTGCCCATTGGTAATCCTGCGACCTTCCTTCCATCGAAAAAGCAACCCCAGATACAGTCTATCTTCCCTGACTCGACCAGCTCATCTTTTTTTTCCCAGTCAATCTTTCGAAACACCGTCCTGTAACCGAGCTGTCCAAATGCTTCTTCGGCAATCTTCACATCAATTCCCGCCGGATTACCATGCTCGTCCGTATAGTTATAGGGTGGAAATATATCACTTCCTACAATGATCGTCGGTCTATTGTCTTGTTTATTTCGGGATTCTTTCGTAAGATGTGCGCAGCCGGCTATCAAACTGACTGCAACGCACAGTGCGCTCAGCACCGCTATCCATTTTTTATGCACATGTCTGTTTCCTTTCGTGCTTTTAACAGAATTATAATTACGAATAATCTTATTCCTTGATTCGCTTTCATCATTATATAGAATTAAATTTAGAAAGTAAATAGACTGTCGAATTATGTCGTACTTTCCTGCGTATAACGATATCGAGATCAAGAAAATATAAACATTTCAACAGTCTATTGCTCGTCATATTAAGGCGCTAAATGATAAATACACCTTTCTCAATAATCTCCGGAAGCTCACTTAGATCCCGGATCACCAGATCTGCCCCTGCGCGTGTGAATTTTTCTTGCGTACGCTGCATCTGTTCTGCTTTCTCCTCCGCAGAAAGTGAAGTAAATTCTTCTTCGCTGAGTCCCAATGCAGAGCTTCCCTCTAACACTCCGATCGTAAACACTCCGGCATTTTTGCCTTCTTTCATATCCGATGCCGTGTCACCTACCTTGATCACCTGTCTGACATCTTCGATGCCAAGTAACTGCATATTTCGAAAGATCATATAGGGAGCCGGTCTTCCTTTGTCGCCAACATCTTCCGGTGTCACAAGTGCATCCGGCTCATATCCTTTCTTGGATGCCTCAACACTAACAATATCCATCATGGCATGCGTATAGCCCGTCGTAGATCCGATACGTATACCTTGCTCGCGAAGCCATTGAACACACTCCAAACAGCCATATTTCGGATCTGTATATTCTGCCAGACCGGACAACAATTGCTTTTCAAAGATATCGTAGATCCTTTCTACATCGTCTACTGTCGGTGCCTGTTGATATTTTGCGATCCAAGCTCTTTGAATACGTTTCATAGACAACATTGCACGTATATGATCCATTTTGAGTAAGCCCATCGGCTCTCTGATCTCTTGCATCGTCGGTGTGATCCCTACTTCTTCAAACGCCTTTGCGAATGCATGGACAGGCGCAAAACAGCCATAATCTACCGTCGTTCCCGCCCAGTCCATTACTACCATTTTAATATCCATACGTCTCAACTCCTTCATCCTTGTCCCAATATTTGCTGCATAATACTATGCACCCTTTGCCTGCAGATTTCGTTTGCTGTCCAAAAATCAGACAGCAGGCCTGCTACCTTATCAATATCGTCCTGATAAATTTCTCCAATATTTCCTACTCGGAACGTCTCTGCTTTTGTTGTTTTTCCCGGATATAAAATATATCCACGCTCCTTGATATAGTCATACATTTCTTGAACGAAAAAATTGTATCCGGCCGGATAATAAAATGTTGTGATGATCGGGCCCTGCACCTCCTGTTCCAAAAATGGAACAAATCCAAGTGCCGACAATTTCTTGCGAAGCAGCTTCTCATTGGCTGCGTAACGCTCATGTCTTGCAGTAATGCCGCCCTCTGCCTCCAGTTCTTCCATTGCTTTGGCAAATGCCAGAACGACATGTGTCGGTGATGTAAATCTCCATTTGCCGTCCACATTCATAGTTTTCCACTGATCATACAGATCTAATGCTAATGAACGTGCATTGCCTTCACAGGCAGCTAACAGATCTTTACGGACGATCACGTACGCAAAACCCGGTACGCCCTGAATACATTTATTGGCACTGCTGATAATGCAGTCAATCCCCCACTCTCTCACCGGGATATCCACTCCGGCAAAGCTGCTCATTGCATCGACGATAAAGGTTGCACCTGCTTCTTTCACAACCCTGCCGATCGACTGTACATCATTCAGAATACCGCTCGTAGTCTCACTGTGAACCATCGCAACATGCGTGATCGACTTATTTTCCTGCAAGATCATTTTCACCGTCTGTGCATCCGGCTGTTCGTCAATTGCCCAAGAACGCATATGATAGGAGATTCCCGCATGATGCGCAATATCTGCCATACGCTCTCCATATGCACCATTGGCGAGGATCAATAAGTAATCGTCCTCTCCCACTAACGTCGTAATTGCCGCTTCTACACCAAAAGTTCCACTACCCTGTATCAATACACTGGTATACTCCTCCTCAGAAACATGTGCCAGCTTCAGCAGCCCCGCACGGATCTTCTGTGTAACTGACTTGTAATCATCATCCCAAGTACAATGATCGATCATCATTTCCCGCTTTACCGTATCCGTTGTCGTAAGAGGACCCGGTGTTAATAATTTATATCGCATTTTAATCTCCATTTCGTGTAATCAATTATGGCATAACTTCGTCTGACAACTGCTGATGTTTCTCATACAGCTCAAAGGTCAACGGCTCTGAGAAAGTCTTTGGATAGGTTGACTTATTCGCTGCATCTGCAGACTCACCCTCATACAACGGATTAGGATAGGATTTCTGCAACTCCTCACGTCCATGCTCGATAATGCACTGTGCCATCTTCTGTGCCAGCGGATTGGTATCCTTGCCCTTGTCGATGACTGCAACCGACTCGGTCAGGGAGAAATTACCTTCCGTCGGATCTACATAATCAATCGGCTGACCATTTGCCTTATCTGCGACTGCCTGATGTCTGAGACCGAATCCAATCGCAACTTCACCTGCACGGCACAATTTTAACGGTGCAGAACCGGAATCCTCAATATGATCGCCTGCATTTACATAAATCTGCTTTAATATGTTCTGCGCTTCCTTCTCGCCATAGGCAGAGATCAATGCCTGCATAAGCAGCCAAGCAGTTGAGGAAGACTTCACGTCCGTAATTGCCAGATAACCCTTATACTCCTTTTTGGTCAGATCTTTCAGGCAGGTCGGTGCGGAAAGATTATGCTTTTTCATCAGATCCGTATTCATGATGATCGCACCTTCCTGCGAAGTGATCGGTGCTGCATAATCGCCAAACTTATCCAACGTCTTTACCGGAAAGTCCAACTTTTGGAACATCTTATTTTGCTGCTGTGCACTGTCCAGATAAAAAGTACTCATAGTCACCATATCTGCCTCAATATTTTTGCCTTCTGCAAGCAGCTTACCGCCAAGCTCTGATGTACCAAATCCATTAAAGGTATATTTATCTTTGTAGCCGTTGTTATCCAACGCATTCTGCATTGCGGTGATCGCTTCATCATCTGCGTTTGAGTAAATAACAATTTTCGCATCCGACCCTTTTCCCGAAGATCCCCCTGTTGCATTTCCACATCCTGTAATCGCTGTTGTAGCCAATGTCACTGCCATCATCATTCCCATTAATTTTCTTCGAAACATAGTTCCTCCTTCTTGTGCATCCCTTTCGCACGTCTTGATAATTTATATTTAGCAAGCACCGCAAAGAGTGCTTTTGCTATCAGATTCGTAAAAAAGATCAACAAAGATAATACAAATACTTCATTAAACTTATTAATATACTGTAGCTGCTTGATCTTCGTCGTTAAGACCATCGTTCTTGATCCCACCAGGAAAATAATGGCGCTCACCGTCACGCAGGCGTTTGTGAAATAATAGTCAAATACACTCCACAAACTTTCCCGCACATTTGGCGTCACAATACGCACTATCGTCTTGAGCCAACTGTCTCCCATCAGTCCTGCTGTCGTTTCCCAACTTTCATTTAGCTTAGATAATGAATTTTTCATCATCAGATACGGCGATGAAAAATAATGGATCACGTTACAGATCAGCAGTATCCACATGGTGTTTTGCAAACTCGTTCCCGAAAACACAAACATGTATGCTACACCAAGCACCATACCCGGAATCGTGTTTGTCACCAATGCAATGCCCTCGATAATCCCTTTGCACCACTTCGGCATATGACTTCTCGCTGTAACAAGTGCGGCACCATACGCTGTGAATGTTCCAATGATTGCAGTAAGCACTGCCATTTCCAATGTGTTGATATAAATCTGCAGCAAACTGTCATCGGTAAACACTGCGATGATGTGTTCCAGTGAAAAGCTCACTTTATTCGGCCAGTCTGTCACGAATGGAGCCACAAAGATCACCGCAAAGATCGAAAGCATCAGTACCAAAAACAGGACTGATAATCCAGACCATATAACATCTCTCAAACGATTTTTGGTCAGTTCTGCACCACTGATCTTTTTGTAGCGGATATTATATTTTTCCAGAAATTGTAATAAGAAAATACTTACAATGGATGGAAGCAGCATGATCATCGCTACCGCTGCACCTTTGCCAAAATTCGGAATGCCTCCCAGCATTTGGCGATAAAGCACACTCGCTACTACTTCAAATCGTCCTCCAACGGATGCCGGAATACCAAAATCGGTAAAACTCAGGAAAAATGCCTGAATGAACGCACCGCATAGTGTCCCTAAAAGCGGTCTGATAATAGCGATCCAAAAAGTAGCATAGGACTTATCTCCCATTACTTTGGATACGACCATCGCCTTCTTGTCGATATACTGCATCGTGTTACTGATCAGCAAAAAGGCAACCGGTATTGTGTATACGCTATATCCGATCAATAATCCCCAAATACCATAAAGATCAAATGGCAGTTTGTGATGGAAACATTTTGTCAGCAATCCATTATTACCAAAGGAATAAATAATGGCGAATCCATACGTGATCGTTGGCATAAACATGGGAAACATCGCTGCAATGCGAATAATACTTTTTCCTTTCGCCGGCAAATTAGTATAATAACAGGTATAAGCTAACACAAAGGCGATCAGCGTTGCTACTGCTGCAGACAATGCGGCGATCTCAAAACTGTTGTGTAATGCCTGTCCAAATTTATGCCCTGTAAATACACTTTGATAAACCGACAAGGTGTATACTCCATTTGTATCCATAAACGAACGAAGTGACAATCTGACGATCGGCATTGCTAAAAATACGACAAAAAACAGACTGATCACCCGAATATCAATTTAATTCCAATTGCATTCTTTTTCACTGTTACACCGCTTTCCCTGCTGTTAATGGCGCAGCGCCAAACAGTGTCAAGATGTTATCTCGTTTGATCACAAGCTGATTTAAGATAAATTTGCGGACAAAATCATTTTGCGGACTGTGCACGATCTGTGCCGGCGTGTCATACTGGGATATTTTGCCGTGTTCGATAATAAGAACCCTGTCCGAAAGTGTCAGTGCCTCTTCCGGATCATGTGTCACGATGATCGTTGTCAAGTGAAACTGTCGGGAAATCGTCTTAATCTTGTCTTTGATCGACTCCTTGATCACTCCATCCAACGCCGAAAGCGGCTCATCCAACAATAAGATCTTTGGTTTCATCACCATCGTTCTCGCTAGCGCAACGCGCTGTTTCTGCCCACCGGACAACTGCTCTATTTTTTTGTCCAGATGTGCACGCAGTTCCAACAAATCGATCAAGGCATCTACCTCTTCTGCTGTTGATAAGCCAGGCTTGTTGCGTAGTCCATATACAATATTCTGATATACATTTAAATTGGGAAATAATGCATAATCCTGAAATACGATATTGAAATCTCTTTTTTCCATAGAAAGCTTTGTGATATCTTCTTCCTGATAATAAATCGTTCCCTCATCCGTATCGGTAATCCCTAGGATCAAATTCAAAAGGGTCGTCTTACCGCAGCCGGACGGTCCTAAGATTGAAACGATCTCCCCATCCTGCACTTCAAGGGAAATGTCATTCAATACACTCACACCATCAAATGATTTGCTAATATGATCTAACTTTAACATGGGCTCATTCCTTTCTATACTGTCATGCAATATATGTTTTATCTGCTGACCATTATAGAAAGTCTATGTAAAATTCACTACCGCGCCAAAGTAAAAAAACGTAAAAAGTATCTGATGACTACATGCCTTTCGGAAACTCGAAGTCCCGGAAGCAAGGTATTCATCAGAGACTTAACAAAAGTTGTTTTTCATAACAGAGCCAATGTTCTCCGAAGAGATCTGCTTCCCCGCACAGTGTAAAATGCAGATGTGCATAAGAGTGTACCGCTCGCTGATTGCCGGGACTGACAAGATAGTGCACGCTTTTGCACCCACGCTTTGCGGCAACCTGCATCATTGCCAAAATCATTTTTCTGGCAATCGCCTGTCCTCTGGCATCCTCACGTACGACCAGTCTGGCGAACTCTGCAGCGGGCTGTAGTTGCGCAGACCAGCAAGGCAGTTCTTCCACGACATGATCATCGTCGATAGAGATTGCTCCCAGAAGTTCTCCCGTCTCGTCTTTCCAAACATATGCATCTCCACGGGCAAGATCGCTGTCCATAGTCTCCTCGCTTGATAATCTTCGTTCCAAGTGCAGCCTTCGCTTCCGATGGCTTCTGTATATAGTGCCATAATATATGGTTTATCGTCGATAGTTGCTTGATATAATGCCATTTTCTTTCGCTCCTTTACAAAGTGTTATTCTGCCTGTAAAGTATATATAATATCATTAATTTATATAGAAAGGAAGTTTCCCATGATAACGACCAACACTACCTCCTTAAAATACACCATAGACACACCGGAAAACCGCCAATTTCTGTCCGAGATCCGCGACACGTTATTTTCCTTTGGCAGACAGTTTTCCTCACCGGGCGGTGGTTCCTATTACCTCGGTGATGATGGCACGCCACTGAAAGACCGTCCGCGTGAAACTTGGATCACGAGCCGCATGGCACATGTCTACAGCATCGCTTCTTTATTAGAACCTGCATCGGATTATGGTTTGCTTGCCGATGCCGCTTTGCAAGGATTGTGTGGAGAACTGCATGATCGCTCCAACGGTGGCTGGTATGCCGGATTACAAGCGGATGGCACTCCTTTGCCAACCAAACAATGCTATGCACATGCTTTTGTCATCTTGGCAGCCTGTTCCGGCGTTTTAGCGAAAAGACCTGCATCGCAGTCATTGCTAGAGGAGGCTTTAGCAACTTACGAGAAATATTTTTGGAATGAAACAGAGGGACTTTCCTGCGATACTTGGAATACAGAATTTACGATATTAGATGATTACCGTGGGCTTAATGCAAATATGCATACGGTGGAAGCGTTTTTAGCAGTTGCGGATGCAACAGGCAATGAAACCTACCGCTGGCGGGCAGGACGCATTATTGATCATGTTCTTACATGGGCTAACCATAATGACTGGCGTATCCCGGAACATTTTCGAAAAGACTGGACACCGGATCTGGACTGTAACAAGGATCATCCGGACGATCCGTTCAAACCCTATGGTGCAACACCGGGTCATGGTATCGAATGGGCAAGATTGATCACGCAATGGGCATATTCGATGAAAGATACTACGGAAGATACTACTCCGATTGAAAAATATGTGACTGCTGCCGAATCTCTCTATCAGAGGGCGATCAAAGATGCATGGAACGCAGACGGTGCACCGGGTATCGTCTATACTACAGACTGGCAGGGAAACCCTGTCGTTCATGACCGCATGCACTGGACTCTTGCAGAAGCAATCAATACTTCTGCCGTACTTTGGCATGTCACTCACAAACAACAGTATGCCGATGACTATGCAATGTTTCTCCGTTATTTGGATGAACAGGTATTGGATCATATCCACGGCTCTTGGTATCACCAGCTCGATGCTGCCGGAAATGTTCTGACAACCGTGTGGCCGGGCAAATCAGATCTGTACCATGCCGTGCAGGCAACGCTGATCCCGTACTATCCCGTAGACACCTCGATTGCAGCAGCAGTAGCTCATCCTATGATATAATGAGCAAATAAGCTTGTGAAACAAGCGAATAAGCTCTGAAAGAGCGGATTTGCGAGTTTGATAAAAAGACTAATTGATATGTGATATAATGATCGGATTTGACAATCACCACATGTTTGTCCCCAGCGGGCAATGTGCATCTGACCGAAAGGCTCTCGCTTCCACATAAGTACCACATTTTCGGCAAGTACCTTTATTAAGCCATTTACACGCCTTGCATACCGCAAGGCGTGTTTCATATTGCGACGGATCAGCCTGTTCCATTTTAGGGACACTCCTTTGAAAGTCCAACACCTGCTGTAGTGCCGTCTGCTCATCCATTTCCCGTAGCAGACAGCGTACACAGGGGATCCGCATATTTGATCCAGACATATTAAATCTACATTCCCTTCTCAGACAATCGGACAATGAATCCGACATACACTGCACGGTAACAAAGTAACTGTCTGCTCGCTGCCGTTCCAATGTTCTGTACGATACTGCACCTTCACCTGATCCGGCTGTTCAAAAGTATTGTGCGCATGCACCTCATCCTGAAGCACAGCAATCTCTGCTTGTCCGTTAAATTGGCTCTTATCTTCCAAACGGCAGATTACCTGTATTTCTTCCTTCAGCGAAGTATTCGCAAGCGTAATCGTCATATTTCCATCATCACTCACAGACACCGACTCCGAAAGTGATGGTATCACTTTTCCATCATAATCTACCGGCAGCGTATCAACCGCACTTTGCACAAGACTGGCACCCTGATGTTCTTTATACATAGCAAACACATCATAAGTTGGCGTCTTAACAATCTGATCCCCCTCTGTCAACACCAGCGCCTGCAATACGTTGACAACCTGTGCGATATTTGCCATTGAGATCCTATCACTATGTTTGTTAAAGATATTTAAATTCAAAGCGGCTACGATCGCATCACGCATCGTATTTTGCTGGTACAAAATGCCGGATTCGTTCCCGGCTCCACTTCATACCAAGTTCCCCACTCATCTACAATAAGATCAATATTATGCTCTGGATCAAGCTCATTCATAATCTTCAAATGACCCTCAATGACATCCTCGATCCCTAACGTGTTCGCGATCGTTGCGTAATATTGCTGCTCAGTAAAATCCGTAGCACTTCCTTCGTGTTCCCAGTCGCCCGGCACGGTATAATAATGCAGACTAATCCCTTTGGCGTGCTGATGGTTAATACGACTCATCAGCTCTCTCGTCCATGCATAATCATCCCCATTTGGTCCACAAGCTATTTTATATAATTGATTGCCGGAATATTCTTTACAAAACTGCTGATACCGCTTATATTCATTGGCATAAAGTCCGCGTCCATGCTGCCACCGCAGCCCCAATTTTCATTGCCGATACCCAAGTATTTTACTTTCCAAGGCTCTGCATGACCGTTCGCTGCACGTAACTCTGCAAAAGTTGATCCTGACTCTGCCGTCATATATTCCAACCATTCTGCTGCCTCCTGCACCGTACCACTTCCCAGATTAACAGCAATGTATGGTTCACAGCCGATCTGTTCGCAAAGATCCATAAATTCGTGCGTACCAAAGCTATTGTCCTCTACTGTACCGCCCCAGCTTGTATTGACCATCTTCCGTCTGGACTCCTTCGGGCCAATGCCATCTTTCCAATGATATTCATCCGCATAGCATCCACCCGGCCAGCGCAGTACAGGAATCTTAATCTCACGCAGAGCCTCCACAACATCATTGCGCATGCCGTTGGTATTCGGAATATCCGAGTCCTCTCCAACATAAACGCCGTCATAAATGCAGCGTCCTAAATGCTCCGAAAACTGTCCATAAATCTCCGGTGCGATCGTGCTCTTGTGAACACTTGGTGTTATACTTAATACTGATTTTTTCATAAATAAGTTTCCCCCTTTTTAACTATTTTCTCCTAGTATACTATAGGTTGGCAACTAATTTCAACCTCATAATAGTCCACCGATCAAATATACTGCAAAGGCCGCAACCCATGCAACGATACATTGCCAGATCACCATGCTGACAGCCCATTTACTGCCCAACTCACGTTTTACAGATGCGATCGCTGCGATACACGGAGTATACAGCAGACTAAATACGAGCAGTGAACCGGCCGTCAATGGTGAAAGTACTGTACTGATCGATCCGCTGAATAAAACTTCTAACGTGGAAACAACACTTTCTTTTGCCATAAATCCACTGATCAATGCGGTAGCAATTCTCCAATCACCAAGTCCCAGCGGAGTTAATATAGGCACAAATATCTGCGCAATCATTGCAAGCATACTGTCCGAAGAATCGGACACCATATTCAAACGCAGATTAAAACTCTGCAAAAACCAGACTACTACCGTTGCGACCAGTATAACTGAAAATGCTTTCTGCAGAAAATCTTTTGCCTTTTCCCATAACAACTGTCCCACATTTCGCACACCAGGCAAACGATAATTAGGCAGTTCCATTACAAAAGGCACCGGTTCTCCCTCAAATAATGTTGCTCGGTATAGGAAGGCTACCAAGATTCCCATAACAATGCCAAACAAATAAAGCCCCGTCATGATCAGACCGCCGCGCCCCGGGAAGAACACGCTGACAAAAAACGCATATATCGGTAATTTTGCAGAACAGCTCATAAACGGAGTGAGCAAAATCGTCATTTTACGATCTCTCTCACTGGTCAGCGTCCGCGTCGCCATGACAGCCGGCACTGTACAACCAAACCCAATCAACAATGGAACAATGCTTTTGCCGGAAAGACCGATCTTTCGAAGCAACTTATCCATCACAAAAGCCACACGGGCAATATACCCACTGTCCTCCATTAATGACAAAAAGAAAAACAAGGTGACAATGATCGGCAAAAAGCTTAGCACACTCCCCACACCGGTAAATATTCCATCCATGATCAAACTGTATAACGCATCATTCATCTGAGCCGCTTTTAATCCTTTTCCTACCATATCTGCAATTGCATCAATACCTAATTGCAATATATTTTGCAGCCATGCACCGATCACGTTAAACGTCAGATAAAATACTGCAGCCATGATCGCAATAAAACACGGAATCGCTGTATATTTTCCGGTAAAGATCCGGTCTATCTTCTCACTGCGAATTCGCTCTTTACTCTCTTTTGGTTTTACCACTGCTTGTTCACATAAACGTTCAATGAAGTCAAAGCGCATATCTGCAATTGCAGCACTCCGGTCCACACCACGCTCTGTCTCCATCTGGCAGACAATATGCTCCAGCATTTCTTTTTCATTTTCATCAAGTTTTAACTGCTTTAGGATCAGTAGATCTCCCTCAATCGCTTTGGTTGCCGCAAATCGCACCGGGATATCTGCCTTTTCAGCGTGATCTTCAATCAGATGAATCACCGCATGAATACACCGATGTACGGAACCATCGTGATCTTTTTTGTCACAGAAATCCTGTCGCATCGGCCGTTCCTGATACTTCGCAATATGAAGTGCATGTTTCACGAGTTCCTCTACGCCCTCGTTTTTGGCTGCAGAAATTGGAATGACAGGTACCCCTAGCAATTCCTCCATCAAATTGACATTGATCGCTCCATGGTTACTGGTTACTTCATCCATCATATTCAATGCAACTACCATCGGAATATCCATCTCCAAAAGCTGCATTGTCAGATATAAATTACGTTCAATATTGGTTGCATCGACAATATTGATAATTGCTGTTGGATGATCTTGCAGCACAAAGTTACGCGAAACGATTTCTTCGCTGCTATATGGCGACATCGAATAAATTCCCGGCAGATCCGTCACATTTGTATCTGAATATCCCTTAATAGCACCATCTTTGCGATCCACTGTAACCCCGGGGAAATTGCCAACATGTTGATTCGCACCCGTCAACTGATTAAACAATGTCGTTTTACCACAATTTTGATTGCCGACCAGGGCGTATGTTAAAGTGTTCCTTCCGGCAGAGGATGTTCGTCCTCTTTGGAATGAAACTTTCCCTCTTCACCAAGCCCCGGATGTACAGATGGCTGTATTCTTTCACTACCGGCATGACTATTACTGCGCTTGTCAATCGGTTTTATCTCAATCTGTTCTGCTTCTGCTAGGCGAAGCGTCAATTCGTACCCGTGTATTTGTAACTCCATCGGATCTCCCATTGGTGCAAACTTGACAACCGTCACCTCTGCTCCGGGAATCATTCCCATATCCAAAAAATGCTGTCTAAGCGCGCCTTCGCCACCTACTTGCGTCACAACAGCACTCTTTCCTATCTCCAGTTCTTTTAAGGTCATACTATCCTCCAGGTATAATTCTTGTTGAGAATTTTTCTCATTAAATTACGGTATATCAATATATTTTCAATGTCAACTCCTTTTACCGTTTTTTTGACTTTCCTGACATTTATTGCTATTCTTTTGGTAATGATCTACGCATCTGCGAAAGTAATGGATCCATTTCTTTCGCTCAAGCTGATACACAAAATATATTAGGAGGGAGCGCTCTATGTTACTGCATGTACTGGCAACAATTCACAATACTACCACTCTGCTGTTTGGCATTTTTTATCTGCCTTTTTTTTAGGCGTGCGCCAAAACAAGTCTAATACGATCAAACTGCTATTGTATTCTCTGGCAGAGGGTACCGTCTATCTGCTGTCACTCACTCTTATCGGTGAAACTGCTACCATGCAGATCTACCCTCTGTTCATACATCTTCCGCTCGCTCTGTTTTTGACATTCTACTACCATTACACATTTCTTTCGTCCTGTGTTTCCATCGTCTCTGCCTACCTTTGCTGTCAGGTCAGTACGTGGATCGGAATGTTTGCACTTTCTCTCTCCAGTGAACAATGGTGTTATTACTGCTTTCGCATCATCGCAACCCTCGGTACGTATTTCTTCCTATGCCGCTATGTGTGTCACACGACAGAAATGATTTTTGCGAAGGATAGACGAGAGCTTTGGGTTATTGGCTTTCTCCCTTTTGTCTATTATATTTTTGACTATATGTGTACAAAATTTTCCAATCTGTTATACTCCGGCAACAAAGCTGTGGTCGAGTTTATGGGCTTCGCTTCCTGTCTGGCCTATCTTACATTTCTACTTATATATTTCAAGGAATACGAACGCAAACAGCAGATCCGCCAATACAGCGATCTGACTAAAATGCAGCTTCTTTCTATTCAAAAGGAAATTGAACAGGTCAAACTTAGCGAACAAAAAATTGCTATTTTGCGGCATGATATGCGGCATCATCTAACGATCATCTTGACACAGCTTCAAAACAACAGTCCGGATCATGCGATGGATTACATCAAACAACTATACGACAGCTATGATGATACCGTCATTACAAATTACTGCAAAGATGAGATGATCAATTCCGTAATCTCTATCTACCATACACGATTTGAAGATATCGGCGTTATCTTTCAATGCAATATTGGCAGGATGCCACCATTGCCGGAATCCGAAACGGATGTTAGCACTATTCTGTCCAATGCACTGGAAAATGCATTGCATGCTCTGCAGAACATGACTATTCCGAATCGTATGATCACCTTAACAATCTCTGAAAAAAACGCACATCTCTTGATCCAAGTCGAAAATACGATTGAAAAACCGCCGAAATTCATAGACGGTATTCCAATCTCTGAGACACCCGGTCACGGTATAGGCGTGCGAAGTATTATATATTATGTTGAAAAGCTCGGCGGACAGTGCCACTTTTCTGTATCCGGCAACTACTTTTACCCTTCAAATTATCATTTAACGAATGAGAGAAAGAGGACATTATGAAAATAGCAATTTGTGATGATGAACCAATTTATATAGAAACAACTTCCCGTTTATTACAGAAATGGGCTGGTGAACATGGTATTGAAATGCAGATCTTCACGTATGATAATGGCGACGATCTGATTGCTGCACATACAGATGAATGTATGGATTTGATCCTGTTAGACGTCATTATGCCTCTTTTGAACGGCATAGACACTGCTGCTGAATTACGTGCAAACGGACAGGATGTTCCCATTATTTTTCTAACTTCCTCCCGTGAATTTGCAGTTGAATCCTACGAGGTCAAAGCCTTTCATTATCTGCTGAAACCCATTGACGAAATACGATTATTTGCTGTCATGGACGAATACCGGAAACAATTTTGCAAGATCAAAGAAACCTTTACGGCACAGACTGTGACCGGTTTTTACAAAATGACGATCGAAGAGGTTGCCTGTCTGGAAGCGCAAAACAAACTGGTACTTGTAACCTTTTCAAACGGAACGCAGATCACAATCCGTGAACCATTTTATAAGTGCGAAGAGATATTCCATATGGATCGGGGATTTATCAAGTGTCATCGCAGCTATATCGTAAATCTAATGTTCGTAGAACAATTTACTAAAACCGAAGTGACTCTTCAAAACGGCATGGTCATCCCAATTTCGCGAAATAACTATGCTGCCTTCAAGGAAGTTTATTTCCGATATATGTTTCAAAAATAGCAGTTGCATTTCCCAATTATGGTGTTAAAATAGATAATTGCGATATTGAAATTGTTAATTACTCCCTATACATTATATGAGGCAAACAAATCGGAGTTCAGCGTTACATATGGAGGTCGAAATTAGATGAGTAAAGATGTCACGAAAGATATGACAACAGGTAAGCCACTGCTTTTGATCCTGCAGTTTGCATTTCCTTTGTTGATCGGCAACTTTTTTCAGCAAATGTATAATGTTGCTGATGCGGCGATCGTTGGACGATTCCTTGGACCGAAAGCGCTAGCTGCAGTCGGTGCCTCCTCTAGTGTCCAATTTTTGGTACTTGGATTTTGCATCGGCATCTGTTGTGGATTTGGAGTTCCTATCGCTCAACGCTTTGGCGGCAAGGATTACAGATCCATGCGCGCCTATATCTGGCACAGCATTTTTATCACGATTGCTGCCGCCGTCCTGCTGACAACGATCTGCGCCCTGCTTTGCCCTGCTATTTTACATATTTTAACCACACCAGCCAACATCTATAAAGATGCCTATATTTACTTGTTAATTATTTTCCTGGGCATCCCTTGTACTTTACTGTACAATCTGCTTTCGAGCATACTTCGTGCCGTTGGCGACAGCAAAACACCTTTTTTGTTTTTGGTGTTTTCCACCATATTAAATATTATCTTGGATCTGGTCTGCATCGTTGTCTTTCACTGGGGCTGTGCCGGTGCTGCAATTGCAACGATCACCGCTCAGGGGATCAGCGGGCTGCTTTGTCTCGTGTTTATACTAAAGAAGGTACCGATACTGCATCCAACTGCAGAGGATCGCGCTTTTCGCCCACAGATGGTATCGCATCTGCTTATCATGGCGATCCCTATGGGACTGCAATATTCCATTACAGCGATAGGCAGTATGGTCATGCAGTCCGCCAACAACGGACTGGGTGACGTCTATATTACCGGATTCACCGCAGCTATGCGTATTAAGCAGTTTGCCATGTGTCCATTTGATGCAATCGCAACCGGTGTGTCCACCTTTTGCGGACAAAATCTTGGTGCCGGGAAGACGGATCGTATTAAGAAAGGAATCTTGCAGGGCGTCTTCGTCGGCATGGCATATGGCCTTGTAGCAGGCATTGTACTTATCTTCTTTGGACGTACATTGACACTGCTGTTCGTGAAGCCATCCGCTACTGCAGTGCTTGATGCTTCTGCAAAATATCTGCGCTGCCTCGGATTCTTCTATTGGTCACTCGGCATCTTAAACACCTGCCGCATGACCACACAGGGTCTTGGCTATTCCGGCAGAGCTATCCTCTCGGGCGCCGTCGAAATGGCGGCACGCTGTTTCGTCAGTCTGGCACTGGTTCCTATTTTTCACTTCGATGCAATCTGCTTTGCCGATCAAAGTGCTTGGATCACTGCTACGCTCTACATCGTACCGACTTGTCTGCTTGTTGTGCGCTCAATTGAAAAAAAAAGAAAGGAATGTAGATGATTATGAGAAAAAACAATTGGAAAACGACTGCAATAGCGGCACTTCTAAGCATCTCTATGGTGCTTCCTACCACCAGTGGATCAGCGGCAGCTGCTTTTGCTGTAACGCCTAAGGATGTCACTACTCACAAAGCAACCGCAACTGAACCAACCGCTACGCCTGATTCCAAGGCAACACCGCCAATATTAGAAACAGATGTGGCGAGCGCATCCAACGGATGTACGATGCTTGGTATCTATGGTTCGTATTATAGTCAGGCACAGGAAGCTCTAGACAAGTTAAATGAAATTCGTAAAGAAGCCTGTGAAGCCGGCAACATACCGGATCCGCGCGATCCCAGCCGTATGCTGACATCCGATGATTATAAACCGTTAAGATGGTCGAGAGACCTAGAAAGCATCGCTCGCATCCGTGCGGCAGAGGCTGGCATTTCGTTTAATTTCATGGCATCCGGACATGATCGTCCCAGCGATAAAGATACTTTTTCCTATCCTTTCATGGTGTATCTTCCAATTGTGAAGATCTCTCTTACTGTTGGGGAAAAAGCATGACCGAAGGTGTCCTTCTGTGGAAATCTGAACAAAAAGACTGGGTCGATCAAAATCTGTCCAATGAAACCGGTCATTATAAAAGTATGATCAATCCAAAATACAACTATGTCGGATTGGGCGATTTCTATTCCGAAGCAGCACCTTATCCGAATACCGTTGCCGGTGAATTTTCTACGAGAACCGGTCTGAACGAAACCATGCAGGATGTGCAGACCGATGTTATACAAAAGTTGAGATCTCCAACAAATATATCAAAGAGAATTTCTTAGACGGCACAGATACGATAAAAACGGAGCAGACTTCCAGCTTAACCGCAAAAGTACGTTTGGAACGCACTCGCAGCAATGGCAAAGTGTCCACCCGCGAGATCTGGTCCGTCCAGCCTCTAACCTATTCCTCTTCCGACCGTACGATTGCTACGGTAGATAACAACGGAAACGTTACAGGTCTTACCAATGGAGATGTCACCATTACAGCAAAAAGCAGATAACACAATATTTGCGACCAAAACAGTACATATCTCTTGTGCGCATAAGCGTAAAGAGACCGATTATACACCGGCAACCTGTACCAAAAATGGGTCACGTACATATCACTGTGACACCTGTAATAAAGATTTTGAGGAAATCATCCCCAAAACACCACATAACTATGTATATGGAGAGATTGATGCCAACGGCAAGAGCACGGGTATCTGCTCCGACTGCCAGAATACGATCTACATCGCTCCGCCAACCTCGTTCGATATTTATTGGCGGAATAGTACCTCCACCACAAGTTCCTATTATTCTTCCATGCCGGCCAGCAACCCAATCGGCTCCACCATTTATGCATGGGCGCAAAATATCAACGGCGATAGCGATTATCAGGAGCTCCGTATTGAATCCTCAGATCCGTCTGTCATTTCCACGCCTGGTATCATATCCGATAAGACCTACGTAAATCCGCTTAATGTATTAGCTGCAGGCATTACACAAATCACTGTGTATCCAACCTATAACCCTGCCCTAAAGAAAACCTATACTCTTCGTATCGGTGAAAACGGCAGTGTTGACATTGCACAGGCCGAAATCACTCTGTCCGAAAAGTCGTACATCTATACCGGCAAGCCACAGAAACCAAAAGTCACTGTGACCATGCATGGTACTACCCTGACCGAAAATAAGGACTACACGATTCGTTATGAAAACAACACCGCTGTCGGTACAGCAACTGTCACGGTAACAGGAGCCGGTCTGTTTTGTGGACAGACAGCGATTCCGTATACGATTCAATCCTCTGCCGCCAAACCACATACACATGTGACTGTAATCGATGAAGCAGTTCCGGCAACCTGTACCACTCCGGGACTTACCGAAGGATCTCACTGCTCTGAATGCGGCTTGGTATTCACGACGCAGCAGGTTGTAAATGCACTCGGTCACGATTGGGCATCTGACTTCACCATTGACATCCCGGCAACCAAAACATCTACCGGAGAAATGTCACTGCATTGTAAACGCTGTAATGAACGTTCACGTATTACGGAAATACCAAAACTGACAGACAATAACAACTCCGATGATCCGGACTTTGACCTTCCTAACCAAAATAACAATAATCCCGGGAATGGACAATCTGTCAACAAAAACAATACCGCCACTCCAAAAGTCGGCACTGTATTTACCGTCAAAGGACTGCGTTACCGCATTGCAAACCGCAATGTGCGCACAAAGACTTGCACTGTAACCTGTCTCGGATATGACAAGAAATATCTAAAAAACAAGAAAAAGGGATCTGTTACATTATCCATTCCAGCTAAAATAGCTTACGGCAAATATAGCTGTATGGTTACTGCCATTGGCAATAAAGCATTTTATGGCTGCAAAGCACTCAAGCGTGTTTCGACCGGAAGTAATGTGCTATCCATCGGAAGTAAAGCATTCTCCGGTTGCAAAGCACTTAAGAAAGTAACCATTTTGAAAAAGACAAAGAAAATCGGAGCCTCTTCTTTTGCGAAATGCAGCAGTCTGCGCACCATAACCATTAAGACGACGTCTCTAACGAAAAAGTCTATTGGTAAAAAAGCATTTCATGGCATTGCAAAGAAAGCGAAATTTAAGCTGCCATCCAGCAAGAAAAGGCTGTACAAAAAATGGGTCAAAAAATAAACAGGCCGCTTCAATATCCCTCACCTTTAACAACCCATTTGCCGTTCTTTTTCTTCAAACGAATGATACGATACTTTCCGCTCTTCGTATCCTTGCCTTGGAACTGTATTTGGTCACCTGATCCACCATTGTATTCCAAGCTCTTCACCTTTTGTGTGGTGTGTTTATAATATTCTTTAGCCACCTTGAGTGCTGCGTGAATATCTTCTTCATCAAGAGATTCCTTAGCGACTGCAGAAGCCCTCTCCTGCTCTTTCTTCGTTGGGCTCGCAGTCGCTTCCTGCTCTTTCTTCGTTGGGCTTGCAACAGCTTTCTGCTTCGATGTACTCATTGTATTTTTCGTCCGCTTGCTCTTTGACCACATGCCGTTGCAAGTGCTGCCACTACCATAATAGTAATGATAAATACTTGTTTCTTCATAATGTCCTCCTTGTATTCCTGTTCCGGTTTCACCATACTCCCTGCATCCACATATTGTGATTTCAAAAGAGTCTGAAACACCTTACTTTCTTTGCAGTGACATCATAAAACAACAATGTATCTAATTTGTATATAAACTCTTTACCGTTCTCTCTTCCGCTTTTGTTACATCTCTGATGAATGCATGCCTGAATCAATATACAATCTTACTTTCTCTATCTTCTCTTGTTTTACATCGTACAGAAATTCTTGCAAAATATTTTTAATTTTTACACTTCAGATAAAAAATTAAGAGATACTCTCGAAGGTAAATGCTTCAAAATAATTTGAATCTCTCCTAATATTTATGATATTATAAATTGCAAATGTATAGAATTTACATACGAAAAATACAAGAGAAACGCCTAAAATAGGCAAGATGCTACTGTGAGTTGCGGAAATTCCAACTTTAAATGGTTGAGGATTTTCATTTTTTCACTAAAATTTGTAACTGTACATTTACTCATATCAAAATTTATAGATTGCGAGATAGGGGTGCTCACTTCTTAATTTTTTCTTAAGCAATTTGGTAACTTGTGTTATTGTACTATACAAAAAACAAGAAGGAGAGGAGATATAAATAATGACGTTTTCTAGTAAATTGCAAAAATTAAGAAAAGATAATAACTTATCGCAAGAGCAACTAGCTTCTGAGTTATGTGTATCCAGACAAGCCATCTCAAAATGGGAACTGGGAACCCTACCGGATATTAATAATTTAGTAAAGGTAAGCAATTTTTTTAATTGCTCTTTAGATTATCTTATGAATGATGATAAAGAAGACCAATTTGAGGAGGAATTTAGCAACGAACAAAATAAGATTGCAAATAATGAAAATGTAGGCACAAAAAGCCACTGCAATCAAAAGGCATCTCAAATTCATATTATCTGGATCTGGAATGGCTATTTCGATTATTTTCCTTATACTAATAAAATTAATATCAACATTTTTTTCCAACTCCATTGCCAGACAGGAAGAATCTGGAACCTGGTATACAGGTTTTATAGGATTCATCGATTATTATGATTTGTATGGAATTGTTAATATAGCATTGCTTTTGTTTATGTTATCATTTACATTTTTTTCTTTTTTATTGTTAAAAAGAAAAAATAAATCCAAGAAAAATATCTTATTAACCTTAATTGGACATGCAATGATTATGATATTTTGCATAAAATCATTATATGAAATAAATACAAAACCTTTTGTTTCACTGAATTTTTTAGAGCTCGTTATATCAATTATTTATATCGCGTGTGCAATACTTTTTATTCTCTCGGGAAATTAAAGATTGATAACAAATAACAGGAGGTAAAACACTATGAAGAAATTATAAAAAAGCTTAATTACAATTTGTATGATTACTACATTATGTATTTCTATTAATTCATCCGCAGCTACACTTGGAGATAATTAGACTTATGACAAAGTTAGCAATGCTGAAATAACTACAAAAAACAAATCAATTTTCCCAGGAAGGAGCTATACATATTACAAATAAGCAGGAAATAAAAAGAATACCAAGAATCAATGGGACTGAAATACGATCCAGATGTAATAGAATACAAACAGTTCGTAAAAGTATAATTTTACGAACTGTTTTTTTGCGTATTTACGGCAATAGCAATCTGCCATATGTATACAGTCATATTTTCTACTTCTCCACCAGCTCCAGGCAGTCTCCATAGTGCCTCTGCAGTGACTTTAAGTCCATAATCATCACATAAAATACTCTGCCATTGTGCACTGAATCCACTATCCTGCCATGGTCGAGCACTGAAATATATTTACCGTCTGCTTTTTGCATATGAAAGAAAATATAATCATTTGAGTGTCCTCCGTTAATCTGCGACCATATGCTTTTTTGACAGCTTTCCTGTTCATCCGGCCGTATCAGATTGCAGAAGCTCTTACCTGTATATGCAAGCAGCTCGTCCATATTTTTACAGCCTGTAAGCCGAAGCAGCTCACTGTTTGCAAGCAGAATCTCATCATTTTCTTTATCTGCTCTGTAAACAATGAAAGCTCCAGGCAAATTATCAATAATATCCTTAACGGCAAATCCAAGCTTTGCGCGACTCTCTACTTGATCACCCTTACGGTAGGCCATGCAGCCGTTCTTCCCACGCATTTTCACCGCATAAAGTGCCATGTCCGCACAACGCATAAGCTTTGAACATTCATCAGCCAAAACAGGATACTCCGCAAAGCCCAGTGAAATGGTAAATGTATGCGCTTCACCTTTACAATAAAAATTCCTGGTTTCTTCTGTAAACTTCTTAAGAAAAGGCTTAACCTCCACTGCCGTGCAATCCGGCATGAAAATGCTAAACTCATCGCCTCCGTTTCTGCCGAGTATAACATCCTTTGAAAAATATTGCTTCATGCTCTCTGCAAGCTTCTGCAGTGCACCATCACCCGCCGCATGTCCATACACATCATTAACAAGCTTAAAATCATCAATATCAAGCATCGCCACAACACAGTGCTTTCGCGGGTTCTGCCTCATATATTGCTCAACCTGCCTATTAAAGCCGAGCCTGTTGTAGATACCGGTCAGTGTGTCAGTCACAGCAAGTCTCTTGAAATTCTTCCTGTTCTCATTGATTGAAATCAACGCTGCTGTAAGCCCAGTCAAAAGCAGGACTATAATTACACCTCCAATAAACATGTATATCAGGTAGTTATTATTATAAAACCCACTCTTGGGTAAAATCTCAAGCCTCCACTTGCCCCCATACACGTCAAAGTCATATATCACCGGATCGTTCAACGCTTCCTTTGAACCGTAAACCCACTCATACGTATCATCCCACGGCGAAGCACACTTCTGCAGACTGTACTTATATCCAAAATTGGAAAGAGCCTCTACAGAATCAGAAAAAATTTCCGGAACCTTCAGTATAACAATTGTGAAGCCCCAAAAGCTCTTTTTTACCATTTTCATCCTCCAAATAAACCGGATTGCGCACTGCTATACCATATCCGCCCTGCTTCAGCTCAAATGGTCCCTGCATAATTACAGTGTCATTATCCCTCGCATAGCGCGAAATCTCTCCCTGTCACTATCATTTATCAGATCTATCTTGCCGGGTTCATTCAGATCCTCTGGATATATTTCATTCACAACTCCATTCGGTGCTATCTGTATACTCTGAATCGAATCGTCCATCATATTTTCTGCAATATCATAAAACTTATTTACATTTCCATCACCACTTATGACAACCTGCTTTAAGGTATCGGTAACTCCTATTCCCTCCATAAGCTCGCCATATATACGCTCCGTATATGTCATCGCATTGAGCTTTGCATTTGTCCTGTTCTGCTGTTCCTGACCCTCACCGACTACATATATCGTACCGATTAACGCACACATGCCCAATATAAATACCACTACCGGAACAATGAATCTCTTTTTTTTAGCTTTTTCATTTGTATCACCTCCTAAAATCAATGTCTATCTGTTCCACATAATTTTAATATTATAGCTTTAATATAAGAAAATGTCTATAAATTTCCAGAAATTTCAACACTTCAAACTCATAAGCAAAACGAAAAGATAAGCAATCGGTGGTTCATTCAATACTTCCGGTATGGGAAATTTGAGCCAATAATTTTTCAAAAGACTCTTCAAACATCTTATCATCTTCCGCTGTACGTTTTTTTGGTCCTTTCACATGATTTTTATGAGAGGCACGTCGCGCCTTCTTGTTGAGATGTCTGGTCATTAACATCTGATCGATATTATCGTTCGTATACCATTTTCCAGACTGATGAATCGCCGCCGCTCCTTTCCCCAGTGCCATCGCTGCGACCCCATAATCCTGCGTAATTACCACATCATCTTTCGTACACAGACTGATCAATTTATAATCGACAGCATCTGCTCCCGCATCAACCACGATCACATCACTATAGTCTGACTGCAAAATATGATTCGTGTCGCACAAAAGAGTCACCGGGATTTGAAACTTAGCTGCAACTTTTTCCGCAATAGAGACAACCGGACATGCGTCCGCATCAATATATATTTTCATATCTTATTTTCACCTCGATCACATTAATAAATACTACTCTAACACAGTCTGTGCGAAGTTTGAGATCTATAACTTACTCAAACTTCCCCTACTTCAAATCCTCCACAACCACATATTACTTATTATGTCAATGACTATATAGCATTTGGCACCCACTAAAGAGCGATTTCTGCGATCTGAGAACTATAGTAATTGCCTTGCCGCATTTTTCGTTTTTCGTGATTTCTAGATTTTGTTATCTCTGATGATTGATTTACATGCCTTTCGGAAACTCGAAGTCCCGGAAGCGAGGTAATCATCATTTTTGAAAGGGACTTTTGCGCTCGTCGTTACTTATGTCTCGTATTTCAGAGACATTAAGTAACGTGACGTAGCGCATCGTAGCGAAAGCGTCCCGTCCAAAAATGAATGATACCTTGCTAAACCGGGACATCTCAGACACTCCTTCAGGCATGTATTCATCAGAGATGTAACAAAATAAGAAATCACGCAAAAACTGCGTTCTGCGGCAATTATCTTAGTTCTCGGATGGCAGAACAATTTAGTTTGTTGGCTGCAAAATAGTTTATTTATTGCAGACATAATAAGTAATATGTGGTTGTGCAATAACTTCCGGTAGGGGAAGTTTGAGTAACTTATAATTGTATCAATACAGCATCGACATCATCCCACAACTGCTGCCACTGACTTGCACTCAGCCAAATAAAAAACTTCATAAAACACTTCCAATACGGATAGTCTTTATCACCTTGCAGCATTTCCACCATCTGCATCATTTCATCATAACGCGTAGCAAACTCTGTTGCATTTCCGGTTCGACGTTTCCACATCGTATAGTGAAACCGCAACGAACATAATGCTGACAAAGAACGACCTTTCTCCTGTCCGATCAATGCTGCATCATCACGCCATGCATCATTCTGTCCCAAAAAGCGCACACACTCCTCAAACCAAGCATCCAACATTGTTGTCATTTCATCTTCTCCATCTTCAAACACTATAACTGCTTATATCCAGTTATAGTCTCCACCTGTCAACGCAAGGCTCAATAACTGATCATACTTTTCAATCTCTTCCTCGCCCTCCAGCATTTTGACTAGCTTGGCATCTTCTGAAATCACTGGCATTTCCTCATCCGGTCCAATTTCCATATCCGGCTCTTCCCCACAATACGGACATACAAGACTTGGACCTACCTTAATATCCAAAATCGGCTACCACATTTTTCACAAGTATATAATCCACAACGGTGTGTTCCATCCGGTACATAAAACATTTCTGTCACTCCTGTCTATAATCTTATCATTACAATCTTCCCAGTGATCACCTCACTTATAGGTTGATTGTTACTGTTAATGATAAACCGAAGTAGTGTAAAATGCAAATATACATATCTTGTGTTTGATTCATGTATTTGTGAATTATATGTGTTCATATGCAGATCGCCACTATTTTGGTGTGGATGTTTCTTGCAAAATGGGTTGATAATTATAAAAAGATTACGTAGAGTAATCAAAAAGTAATTTGAAATATACCACAAGGTTTTATATCATAAATACAGTGCAAAGGAGTGAAATAAAAATGGGAATGAGCTTAGGTCAATTCATTTCAATTCGTCGAAAAAGGATGTTGATGACGCAAGAAGAATTGGCAAAAGAAAACTAATGTCTCCAAGTCAGCAATTGCCAAATGGGAAACAGACGGGGGATTCCAGATCGTGACAATCTGTATAAACTTGCTAATATACTGGGAGTAACTGTCAATGACATGCATCAAATTATACGAAGCATGAAATATAAAGATATTGATCTTACGGTAAATATCACCCCGGATATTATTGAAATTCTCGAATCATATGGATATAAAGTAATTCGTCCAAACGAGCGAGAAGAGTGATTATTCCATTGTCATTCTAATGACATTATACAGCAACAATATATATGTAACACAATACACGGAGGCATGAAATGCAAGAAACACAATTACAGCAAAAGAGATACTAGCAGAAAAAAGGAGAACATTTCGAAAAAAAGTATGCACAAAAAATAATATTGATATCCTTCATTTCAATCCTAGGCATTTTCTTGCTAATCGTCGGGTTCTATGTTGAAGTAAATACAGTCTTCGAGACAGTTCCGATCCTGTCAAGCTTTCCTTCGAAAACATTGCAAAATTAGCAACGCAATCTGCCCACGAAACCATGATTAATGAAATCAATGATTCCCGTAAATTTTGGGGGCACCAATATACAGATACCATTCACACAAAATAAATACATCTATACATATAATGTCACTGTAGATGCCGGCTATGATTTTAGAAAAATTAAAGCTCCGAAGTATGTAGGTGAAAAAATAATTATAGAACTACCTAAAGCGGAAATATTAAAGGCCGAAGTCGACCGTTCTTCATTAAAAGTATATGAAGAAGACAAAAATTGTTTTACACCTCTTACTTTGGACAAAATAAATGCACAAGAGAAAAAAATGCAAGAAAATGCCAAACAAAATGCTATTGATAATGGTATATATGATCTTGCATATGCTAATGCCAAAAAGTAATCACTAATTTTGTACATTCTTTTAAGGAATATAAAAATTGTAATATTGAAGTAAGGGAGGCGAACTGATGTTTGATATTATCAAAAAAAAATATTGGAATTGTATTTGTGATTATTATTATTGCTGTTATTCTTTTCTACCTTGGTCTCTTTGTTACTGCCTGACAGGACACTCTGATGTTATCGTACTTACAGAGTATGGTGTATTCCGTTACTTAAAACTGAATGCACCAATTGCCAGCTATTAAATCAACCATCCGCAGACAATTTAAGCAGCCCATTTTTTACAAGCATATCATCAATATCACCCAGGTCATATTTGCGATTATTAATTGCCACAATAATGCATGCATCCCGTTTATCCTTGGCATATAACGGTTTCATCCCATACAATTTAAGTGCAGTATTTATTTCATTCAATTGAAATCGTCCCGCCACACAAAATCGAATAATCAAATCTCGATTTTCGTATGCTTCTCCATATTGAGTATTTTTTCTCCATACGACTCTGACACTCCTGCAAAGGAATAAATATCTTTATAATATAATTTGGAATGACAAAATGCGAGATTTTTCTTATCAATAACATCTTTCATATAATATGTAAACGCCTTCGAAGTTTCTGCAATATAATATCGATTTTCTTTATAATATTTATCCATGCAATCTGGCGTAGTATTTCTTAGCTGAGCATCCAGTTCATCCGTCGACTTTTCCTGCATAACAGTTTCACACTCCTTTTTCCAAATATGTATTAAGCACACTCAATAATTCTTCATCGCTATATCGTCCTTCCGGATCCAGCTTGATGCATCGATCAACAATCACCCAAACCTCCCTTTCGCTTTTTTCTTCTTTGGGTAATTTACCGGTAATTAAAACATTTAATAATACGCCGAGCGCATATATATCTGTTTTAGGCGTCGACGCTCCATGTCCAAAGCCAACCTGCTCCGGAGCTGCATAATATAATGTCCCCAATAATTTTGTATCTTCAAGTTGATCAGGTGCATATTTTTTGGCTACATTGACATCTAACAAAAACACCTCGTCATTATTACCAAGCATTACGTTAGATGGTTTAATATCTCTGTGAATAATGGGTACATCCCGTGTATGCAGGTCTATTAATATCCTAAGTAAATCCCTCGCAATCCGCACTGCCGTATATACTGACATTCTTTCCTGTTGCAGACAATCAGCAAGAGTCATTCCTTCAATATACTCTTCGACAACAACCAGATATCTTGATCCCTGATATATCCCATAGATTTGTGGCATATGTGCTATTGGATGTTCCCGTAAACTCTCATATACCTTTGCATCAAATATCGTGAGCTGTTTTTTTATGTACGTCTTACCCGTTCGATCACATATCAAAATAACATCTTGATTCCCACCAACAGATTCTATTTCTTCATAGCAAAGCAGTGATAATACATCCTCGTCCTTCATCCCCTTATATGGATTCTGCAGAGACATCCGATATTCATCTTCTGATAAATATATGGTCCGCTCTTCTAGTGCGTTAGCAAAGCCACACTTTGTGCACTCCCATTCTCCGCAATCTTCCTGAAATCCTGTCTGCACATTTAGCATTGCACCACACTCATCACAAAACCATACAATATTGGTCTCTGTATCAATATTTGGATTGATCAACATCTCGCCACAGCCCTTGCACTCCCAATAGGGAAGGTCGTTTCGGTATCCCCTCTGCAATGTCAGATTCGCATCACAACGCGGGCAAAACTCGACAGCATATTCACATTGACTGCGGCGAAAAAGAAAAACTCAGCAATTTATTCATACTAATCACTTATCCCTAGCTACTACAATATATTTATGGTTAATATCCCTTACAGCCAGTAAGGAATTTTCCATCTTGTTGCTAATTTACTATTTTTCTTCCACGACCGCCATCTTAGTACCCTTTTTTCCCGGCTTCGTAAATTTGCTGACATCAATATTTATCCCTAAGAACACTTTCATCAGCCAAAAGAAAAACAGCACAACCAACAATGGGAAAATGCAGGATGTGATGACCATTACAGCGGTCGCTTCAATAAAATTATTTAGCGTTTTTTCCGCTTTGCTCGTCAATTCCTCAATTTTCTTAGAACCAAACGATGTGATATCCGAAACAATATCCTGCGCCGATTGTTTCGTGTCATCAAGCACTTCTTTTCCACCATTTACGATCGAATTCCAAATAGATTGATTCTTCTGCTCACTGTTCTCCTGTGTTTGTCCATCTTTGTTATTCTGATCATCTGCAGCTTTCTTGGAATCATCTGTTTGCGTTTCTTGTTTGATCGTTTCATTTGTCTGCTCAGCATCTTTCATTGTGGCATCCAATGTAACCTGATATGTTTTTTCGATCAAATCAGATACAAATACACTTGCCGGCACAGTTGCAAACAAGAACAATCCAAACAGTCCTAATTTAAGTGCCAATTTAACCAAAATATCTTTTTGGCCAATAAATTCTTATTATCACAAGCAATAGTGCTATCGGTATCAGGATTTTAAATGCTGCATAGCCTGTTATCGTTAGCAAATATTTTTCCAAAAAAATCGTGCATAAGATCAGCAAAAACCATGAAGTAAGATCCGCCAGTTTCGTCGCGATAGGCGTTGCCGTATCTCCCGGTATCATAGTGATCGCTGTCGATGACGCCGTCGACAACGCGGTTAATTTCAAAACATTTGCTTTCTTCTGGTCCAGATATTTGATCGCCTTTTGATGATTCTGGGGATTCGATGCTATATTTCCCACAACAAAAAAACGAGCATAGTATCATGCAGACCAGTGTTATCGTAATAATTATTTTTTTCTTCATAATATGTCCTTTCATAGGGTGTAAGGTTATAATGTTCGTTTAATCTTTTCAATCAATGAAATATCCGCTGGCAACCACTCCACAGAATACAGTTCCTCTTCTGTCAGCCATCTCGCAGCCTCATGCTCCTTCAGCACAAGATCTCCTTTTATAATTTTTGCAAAGAAACACTCCATAGAAAGATGAAAAGTAGGATAGTCATATTCTATTGTATCGATGTATTCTAAAACTTCAATTTCAGTTTCGAGCTCCTCTATAATTTCTCTTTTCAACGCTTCTTCCGGTGTTTCTCCCTTTTCAATTTTACCTCCAGGAAACTCCCAACCATCTTTCATCTCCCCGTATCCTCTTTGGGTAGCAAAGATCATAGGTTTTCCTTCGGCATTTTCTGCCTGTATTACAGCAGCTACAACCCGAATTGTTTTCATAGCAACCTCGTTTCTGTGTTTACGTACATACAAAATATTGATAAATATCTTCTCTTACACTATGCTCCAGTTTCAACCGAAAGTTCATAATTGGAAGAGCAATACCCTTATCATTATATATTTCTTTTTGTTCCCACGCAATAGGATGAACACGTCCCATATAATAAAAATCAGTTCCTTCTCCATCGCTCTTTTTGACAAAAAGAAGGATCTTAAGTCCTGAGTCTGAAGATGCGATTAACTTTCTAGACTCTATACTATCTGCAGAAACCCGGCTTCGCGTCATCCAACTAAACACTTGATTGTTTATAAACTCATCTTCGTATTTTGTACTGCTGGCAATATCATCCTTTTTTTTCATATGTAACAAAAAATAGGACAGGTATTATACTTAATCTTGTAACCGTAAATTGTAGAACTCTCATCCTGTTCCCAATTCAAAATACGACAAACATCTTTACGCGAATATTTTTGATAAAGGGATAACCCCAATTCATCTTGCAGTGGCAAGTATAAATCCGTATATCGTTTCACGCCAAGTTCTATTAAATCATTAAGCTGATTCAAAAAATCGGACTTCTTTATGCCGGAATATAACGATAACATTCGCGAAAATGCCCCCGTATTATTCATTACTAATATATCTAATTTCTCATATTTCTTCTTCTCCGTCTGTGTGTTAAAAAATGTCCTTGAAGAACACTTATTGCTGATTCGTAAGATTGATCTGATAACTTTACGCAATATTCACGTTGTAAATATTCCGTCAGCTTCTCCTTATCAATCCTTCCATCCTGCATCAATTGTCGCAACAATAACAGCTCGTAGATACGCTTTCCATTTACTATATTTTGTGACACAAACTCTAATGTCATATGCTCTTTATCACTTAAATTCAAAGCACAGTTTTTCTCTGCCATTTGCAAAAAATTTCGGATAGGAACCGGCATACTGAATAAACAAAAGCGGATCCACCTCACCTTGTACATAAAAATCTACTATACTTGGAACCTTTCCCAAACGTTCTTTTAGCAGAGTATATTTTTCAATTAACATTTTTTTCGGCGTACTTAGCTTATCTATTGCCTCATAAATTCTTTTTTTACTGATTTCGTCAAAGTGAATGCTGGAACTACCCGGAATAACACGAGCCCCTTCCATCACATATCTTCGGATCGTATCCTTATTGTAGGACCTGATAACGCAATTGGAATCATAAAGTTATTCTTGTAATTGCCAATAAAATCAAGGATCACAACGTATTCTTTTTCGGAATGTTTTCTGAGTCCGCGTCCTAATTGTTGGACAAACACAATCGGCGATTGCGTTGGACGCAGCATAATCACTTGATTTACCTCAACAATATCTGTTCCTTCAGAAAAAATATCGACTGTGATCAAGTAGTCCAAATAATCATCTTCCTCTGATGTGACATCCATGACAAGACGCTCAATCGCCTCTGCCCTAGCTTCTTCCGAGTCAGCACCACTAAGCACTAGCGTGCGCCATCCCCGCTCATTAAACTTTCTCGACAATTCACGTGCCTCATCTATGCGGCTGCAAAAAATAAGCCCTTTCACACGATCCCCTGAATATCCAAAATAGTTAACCTGTTTCATAACATAATTTACGCGGTCATCACATGTCAAATACCGAAAATGCTCTAATTGCTCTTCATGCGATTTTCCAGCATCAGAAACCGTTTGCAAATCTGTTATTCCAAAATAATGAAACGGACATAACAAATCTTCCTCCATCGCCTGCTGCAAACGAATTTCGTATGCAATATTGTGATGAAAGATTTCATATATGTTCCGCCCTTCCATATTATCATCTCTCTTGTCAGGCGTAGCAGTCATACCCAATGTGAATTGCGGCGTAAAATAGTCCATTACCTTTTTGTAACTATTTGCGCTAGTATGGTGTGCCTCATCATAAATACACGCATCAAAATAATCTTTTGAAAAATGCTGCAAATGCTCATCCTTACTTAATGTCTGTACCGTTGCAAAGACAAACTCTGCATCATAATCATGATAAGCCCCTGAAACCAATCCTGTCTTTATTCTACTACCAAATACATTTTCAAATGATTTTTTAGCCTGTTTTGCAATTTGATTTCTATGTACCAAAAATAGGACACGTTTAAAACCAAGTTCCCGCATTGCAAATGCTGATGCATATGTTTTTCCCGTACCTGTCGCTGAGATTAATAACGCTTTGTCAATTCCTTGTTTTCTTAGGTTGCGCAGATTATATACAAAGGATTTCTGCATCGTATTCGGCTGCATTGAATAAGACTGAATAGACGGAATAACCTCATTTTTCGCAATCCTTTTCTGCTCGGCAACCATTTTCTGAAATAACTGTTTCTCTTCATATTGCCTTTGATATTCGTCAATAAAATCCTCATAAGACTTCGTATATTCCTTAGCATTCCATAGTTTATCAAATTCCCCCATCACAGATTTTATCATCTCACCCTGATCAGTAGAAATAAGTTTGGTATTCCATTCCATGTTGCGCGTCAAGGCATCCTGTGTCAAGTTGGAGCTGCCAATAATAAAACGATATTCCTCCTGTTCCTGAAAAATATATCCTTTTGTATGAAATCCATTCCCCGCTTTCTCGGTTTGATACATCCGAAGCTCTATATTCGTCAATCCCGCAAGTGTAGTCAATGCGACCGGATCGCTAAAGCAAAGATAATCCGTTGTCAATATTCTACCCGGCACACCCCTGCGTTCCAGTTCTTGGAGTGTCTGTAAAAGTGGTGTGACACCGCCTCTCGTTATAAACGCAACACTAATCGCAAAGCGATCACAATGCAGCAGTTCATCTTCTATTGTCGAAAAAACTTTCTGTACATTTTTGTTGTCATTGTATACAAACTCTGGTTTATATGCTAAATTTGAATCATAAGATGCATCAATAAATGCGGTTTGGAAACCCTTTTGCATCTCTAATGGTTTCTTTGTCACAGCAGTACTCCTTTCCTATTAACCGAACCCACATCAACTCTTTCATTTCTTCTATAAATCTTTTAGTTTTATTCCTGTCTCTGTTTTCCAGTCCACATTTCCATTTGATGGACAACCTAAAACAACCGTTGATGCAGCCGAAGGTGCATTGAACTCATAATCTCTTTGAAACTTGTCATCCTTTATTACGCCTTCTTTAACAAGTACATTCCTAAGATTGAAATAAGCCCTTCCTCCTGTTTCCAAAGAAGGTACGGTATGATCCGACACAATTGATCCTGCCAAAACAGTAAATCCTCCTACGCTGACAAATCCTTTTGCCGACGCTCCAGCCCCTTTGCAATACAAATACACCGTATCTTCCGCCGCCTCAGGAGCTGGCACAAGCACTTTATACCCAAGCGTATTTATAAGGATTTTAACATTGTCTATAAATTCCTCCATACTTGCGATTTGTGACTCTTTCAACACAGTATTTTTATAAGTATTCTTCGTCAGAACAGAATATCTCCCACATTCCTTGGCAATCTCAACAAAACGATTCTCTAAATATCTAATTAAAGCTTTATTCAAATCTCGGCCAACGAAAATAACGGCGGTTGTCCAGTAATATTTTTCCTTGCCAGACTGAAAATCTCTAAGATGCTGATTTAGCCTATCCAATACATTCTCTGCTTCTCCAATGTATACAGAATCCGTTCCATCATCCTCTTGAGACATCAAAAAATAAACTCCGACACCCTTTATGTCTTCTCTATGACATCCACTTATCTCAGTTCTCGGTATCTTAATCGCTTTGCCATTCCAATTAGATAACTCTGCAGTAGTTAAACTATCTGCAGAGCCATTTACCAGAAATAATTCGATTGCTTTTCCGTACATAAAATTCTGCATTCCTTTCTTTTCATTTATGATAAGCGTTCAGCCTATACAGACCTACATTCTTACCCCTCTGTCTTTTCCATGATGTCACGAACTTTTTTCGCCTCTTCACTATCCGTTCCATCACAAATCACAGCGTAAAAATCGCGTATATCCTCATCCTTCAGAATATACTCAACCTGTTTGTTTTCAAGCGCAATGCTTAACAACTTTGCCTTCTGTTTCTCCGTCCAACCAGTAAATTCACTTAATGCTGCAACAACAGCATGCGTATTTTTAAAACTCTCGCTATCCTCCAGCGCATTAATCAAATCCTGTTTTTCTTGATCTTCCTTGCTCTGATCTTTGGTTGCAACTTCTCGTTCTTCCTTGCATTCATAGTGAAAGTTTTCAAGCACCTCATTCGTTTTAGTCAATCTATAATCCGCTTCAACAAGGTTTCCAATGTTGAATCTTCTGTGTAATCTGCTGGCACAAAATATCTGATACGATTTTCCTCTATCATCTTATACACTTTGGATTTATCCTTTGTATCAGAATTATATACACCAATAGAGTGTCCACCATGTAAATTAACCAATTTCATGCACGGAATATCTGTGTCACTATCCCCTATGTACACCATGTTTCGAAATGGTACCCTATATTCATCCGGTTCAAAATATGCATTAACCTTCTGATCGTTTACATCAAGAACACCTTTCTCAATTCGGAACAAAAACTGTGTTTTATTCGTATAATTCACCACTTGCGCTGGCCATACTGCCACACCATATTCGTCGTAATAAAATGTACTTGCATATATTCTCTTAAACTTGTCAGCAACCGATGTTCCCTCTATCATTTCTTTTAATCCAGATGAAATAATGTAATGCTCCACTTGAACACCATTCTTCTTACCATAGTTATTAATTCTATCAAACCATGACTCAACACCAGGAAACAGCTGCACCTTTGCACCATCATTTTTTAATGTGTCTCTTGTAAAAAGTACTTTACCACGAGCTTTGTTTATCATCATAAACGTATACGCCAAGTTCTGGTCCATGTCGTTGTCCGTTGCTAGTTGATTGGATTCTTTCCAGAAATCTGCCACTTCTTAATCAATTGACTGAATATATCCTTGTGCCTGCATATCATCTGGCGATAATGTTTTGTCAAAATCATAACATATTGATAATATTGGTTGTTCTTCTTTTTTTCTCATAATGCTCCTCCCTTCCTGCTAAACTGAAATTTTTTACCCGCTTCTATTGCTAAAGTTTGCTTCAAGCCATCTAGCAACACCATCTTCGTCATTCGACAAAATCACCTCTGTGGCATATTGTTTTAAATCATTGTGTGCATTTGCAACAGCATAACTTTTATCAGCTATTTGAAACA